>Ga0116231_10008581_pt1 | contig 17855 bp, 10 predicted proteins | sample S1TSphgellanicum_2_FD_89695 | JGI IMG/M metagenome (GOLD analysis project Ga0116231, IMG submission 89695) | Host-associated microbial communities from peat moss isolated from Minnesota, USA - S1T2_Fd - Sphagnum magellanicum MG | ecosystem: Host-associated > Plants > Peat moss > Unclassified...
ATTTCGCGATGTTCCCGGCCGGTGAGATATGGTCGGTCGTGACCGAGTCGCCGAGCACGGCCAGGGCGCGGGCACCGTGCAGGTCGCCGACCGCGCTCGGCGTCATCGTCATGCCGTCGAAGTAGGGCGGATTCTTGACGTAAGTCGACTTGGCATCCCAGGCGTAGATCTTGCCGGCCGGGGTCGCGATGCCGCTCCAGTTCGCATCGCCCGTGAATACGTTCGCATAGCCTTTGACGAACATTTCGGAGTCGACCGCTGCCGCGACCGCCGCGGCGACGTCGGCAGCGCTAGGCCAGATCTCCTGGAGATAGACCGGTTTGCCCTCGGTGTCGAGGCCCAGCGGTTCGCAGGTAATGTCGACATCGAGGCTGCCGGCCAAGGCGTACGCGACGACCAAGGGCGGCGAAGCGAGGAAGTTCATCTTCACCTCCGGATGGACGCGGCCCTCGAAGTTGCGATTACCGGACAGCACCGAGCAGGCGACCACGTCACCGAGTTTCACCGCCGCCGAGATCTCGGGCTTCAAGGGGCCTGAGTTGCCGATACAGGTCGTGCAACCGTAACCCACGGTATAGAAACCGAGCGCTTCGAGATCCTTGAGCAATCCCGCCTTGGTCAGGTAATCGGTCACGACTCGTGAGCCCGGGGCGAGCGAGGTCTTCACCCAGGGCTTGGAAGTCAAGCCGCGGGCATGCGCACTGCGCGCGAGCAAGCCGGCCGCGACGAGCACCGCGGGATTCGAGGTGTTGGTGCAACTGGTGATGGCAGCCACCAAAACCGCGCCGTCCTGCACGTCGAAACGTGTGCCGGCAACCATGGCCGATGCCTTGCCGTTGGCGTCGGGATTCTTCTCGGCGCGCTCCTGGACCAACTGGTCGAGGTGGCGCCGATAGATGGCCTTGGCGTTGCGCAGGGGTACGCGGTCCTGCGGCCGCTTGGGACCGGCGAGCGACGGTTCGACGGTCGACAAATCGAGGCCGATGACCTTGGTGTAGTTCGCGGCGGGCGCCCCGTCGATGCGCCACAGCCCCTGGGCACGCGCATAGGCTTCGACGAGCGCGATGTGCTCGGCGGAGCGGCCGGTCAAGTGCAGATACCGGATCGTCTCTTCGTCGATCGGAAAGATGGCGCAGGTCGAACCGAATTCCGGCGACATGTTCGCGATCGTCGCGCGGTCCGCGAGCGGCAGGCCCTTGAGGCCATCGCCGAAGAATTCGACGAATTTATCGACGACGCCGACCTTGCGCAAAATCTCGGTGACCGTCAGCACGAGATCGGTCGCCGTCGTACCCGGGGGCAAGGAACCGGTGAGTTCGAAGCCGATGACCTGAGGAATCAGCATGGTCACCGGTTGTCCCAGCATCGCCGCTTCCGCTTCGATGCCGCCGACGCCCCAGCCGAGCACGCCGAGGCCATTGACCATGGTGGTGTGCGAGTCGGTGCCGACCAGCGTGTCGGGATAGGCGCTCGCGCCGTCCATGAACACCACGCGGGCCAGGCGTTCGATATTCACCTGATGCACGATGCCGGTGTTCGGCGGCACGACTTTGAAGTTGCTGAACGCCGTTTGTCCCCAGCGCAGGAACATATATCGTTCGCCGTTGCGCTGGAATTCGATCGCATTATTGTGTGCCAGCGAATCGGCCGAGCCATATTCGTCGACCTGCACCGAGTGATCGATGACCAGTTCGGCGGGCGCGAGCGGGTTGACCCGCTGCGCATCGCCGCCGAGGCGCACGATCGCCTCGCGCATCGCGGCGAGGTCGACGATGCAAGGGACACCGGTGAAATCCTGCATGATCACCCTTGCCGGCGTGAAGGCGATTTCGTGCTGGGGCGCGGCCGTCGGATCCCAGGAGAGCAGCGCCTCGATGTCGGCCCGGGTCACGTTCACGCCGTCTTCGAATCGCAGCAGGTTCTCGAGCAGGATCTTCAGCGCAAAGGGCAGTCGGGCGACGCGGGGCCCTTCGGCCTCGAGGCTCTGGATCTGGTAGCGACGGGTGCCGACGACGAGCGCCTTGCCTGCCTTGGTGGTGTTCGTCTGCGTCATGAAGCCCTCGCGTTAATTCAAGAATTATAAGCCCAATTGTAGGCGATACCGGCGGCGCCGGGCACGGTCGCGGCGCCGTATCGCTGCGTGATCACGCCGCCGCCCAAGCAGATCTCGTCCGCGTAGAACACCGCATACTGGCCGGGCGTCACCGCTCGCGCCGGCGCGGCGAGCCGCACGCCGAGTCGGCCGCTCGCAAGACGGCGTACCGCGCAGGGCAGATCGCGCTGTCGATAACGCGTCTTGACGGTGCAGGCGAATTCCTCGCCGCCCGGCGCTTGCAGCCACCGCGGCTCGGCGACTTCGAACCCGCTCGACAAGAGCAAGGGATGATCCTGATCCTGCACGACGATCAGGGCGTTACGCTGCGCGTCCTTCTCGGCAACGTACCAAGGCGCGGCGTCCGCACCCGCGCGCCCGCCCAAGCCGAGGCCCGAGCGTTGTCCCAAGGTGTAAAAGGCGAGTCCTCGATGTTCCCCGAGGATGCGCCCGTGCTCGTCCTCGATGGGTCCCTGCCCGGGTTTGAGGTACCGGCCCAAAAACTGCGCGAACGGCCGCTCGCCGATGAAGCAGATGCCGGTGCTGTCGGGCTTGTCGAACACCGGCAAGCCCGCCGCGTGCGCCTCGCGCCGTACTTCGTCCTTGCGCGACTCGCCGATTGGCAAGACGGTCTTGGCGAGCGCCGCCGGAGCAACCGCGTGCAGGAAATAGCTTTGATCCTTGCTCGGGTCGGCGGCGCGCAGCAACTGCACGCCGGCCGGCGTGCGGCGCACACGCGCATAGTGGCCGGTCGCGATCCAGGCGGCGCCGAGGCGGTGCATGTATTCGAGGCAGACCCCGAACTTGATCTCGCGATTGCACAGCACGTCCGGATTCGGCGTGCGGCCGGCCGCGTATTCGCTCAAGAAATGGGCGAACACCCGTTCCCGGTATTGCTCGGCAAAACTGACGCGGTGGAGCGGAACCTGCAAGGCCTCGCAGACGCGGCGGGCATCCTGGAAATCGACGGCGCTCGTGCAATAGGCATCGTCGTCGTCTTCCCAGTTCGACATGAACAAGGCTTGAACCGCATATCCGGCACGAGTCAAGCGCAGCGCCGCCACGGCGGAGTCGACTCCGCCCGAGAGGCCGACGATGATCGTGCCGGCCGAGTCGGGAGGGGGGAGGAAGTCGCGCATGGCGCCATTATAGCGGCGCGAACCTCGCTGCGCCCCGCGCTCGCGGCTGCGCGCGCCCGCTGCGCGCGCACTCTTACATCAGCATTTGTCGCATCTGCGACTCTTGCATGCTGGTGTTCCAGACCTCGTCAAAGAAATTCAAATAGCGGCGGACCACGGCCGGATCATTCATGTCGGCGATGCCGTCCCACCGGTCGATTTGCAGCCGGTACACCAGCGCCTTGTCGTCGGCAATGATGAAGGCCCCGGCATTGGCCGGATATTCCGGACTCATGGCCCGCAGTTCGATGCAACTCGTCAAGCGGCGCGCCAAGGCGAGAAACCGGTTGTTGTCGACCAGCGCTCGCGATGGATCGGCCAACAGGACGCGCACCTTGGCGTAAGAACGCGCGAGTACGAGTCGTTTGATCGCCTCGAGGAAAGGCTCCTCGCCATAGACCAGGGGTTCGAGATCCGGTGTGAATATCGACAACAGACGCTGCGCCGACTTGGCCACCTTGAGGCTGGCATCCCGGACCTCGGGCATGGTCGAGAGGATGCTGCGGGTGCCGGTCGTCAAATCTCCGCCGGCCGCCGGGCCGTTGTTCATCACCGCCGTCGAGGCTGGTTCCGCGCTTCCCGCCATATCGTGTTGTCCCTGACCCACAAGCTCCGCTGCATCCTACCGTCGGATTGGCAAGGTCTCGTGCCAAGTCCGTCACGTTTTTGGGTGCGAACTCATCGACAAAACAGGCAATTGCCGCGAACTCGTCAACGCGGATCCTCGGGCGCGCGGCGCGCCAGGTCGCGGGCGAGCCCCAGGTAATTGGCAGGTTCCAAGCGCAGCAGCCGCTCTTTTGCCTGGCGCGGCAGGTCGAGGGACTCGATGAAAGCCTGCATGGCCGGCCGGTCCACCGGCCGGCCGCGCGTGAAACTCTTGAGCCGCTCATAGGCATCCGGCAGTCCATGGGCACGCATGACCGTTTGCACGGCCTCGCCGAGGACTTCCCAGGCGCCGTCGAGATCGGAACGCAGGCGCGCGGCATCGAGGTCGAGCTTGCCCAAGCCCTTGCCCAAGGACTGGTAGGCGAGAGTCGCATGGCCGATCGCGACGCCGATGTTGCGCAGCACCGTCGAGTCCGTCAAATCGCGCTGCCAGCGGGAGATCGGCAGCTTCTCGGCAAAATGCGCGAGGAGCGCGTTGGCAATACCGAGATTCCCTTCGGCGTTTTCGAAATCGATCGGATTGACCTTGTGCGGCATCGTCGAGGAGCCGACCTCGCCGTCCACCGGCCGCTGCTTGAAGTAGCCGAGCGAGATGTAGCTCCAGAGGTCGCGAGCGAGATCGATGAGCACCGTGTCGGCTCGCAGCAGGGCGTGGCAATACTCCGCGATCCAGTCGTGCGGTTCGATCTGCGTCGTATAAGGGTTGGGCTGCAGCCGCAGCGAGGCAACGAAGGCCGCGCTGAGCGCAGGCCAATCCACGTCCGGCAGCGCCGCAACATGCGCATTGAAGTTGCCCACGGCGCCGTTCATCTTGCCGAGGATTGCGACATTCGCGAGTGCCGCGCGCTGCGCGCGCAGCCGATGCGCGACATTGGCGAATTCCTTGCCCATGGTCGTCGGCGTCGCCGTCTGGCCATGGGTGCGGCCGAGCATGGCGGCGTCGGCGTGCTGGAGAGCGAGCGCGTCGAGCTGGGCGCCGAGCTGGTCGAGCATGGGGATCAGGATGCGGGTGCGCGCAGCGGCAAGCATCAGGGCATAGGCCAGATTGTTGATGTCCTCCGAGGTGCACGCGAAATGGATCCACTCGAGCTGCGCCGGCGAGCACCCGAGTGCCTGCAGACGTGCGCGCAGCCAGTATTCCACGGCCTTGACATCATGATTGGTGCGCGCTTCGATCTGCTTGATCGCCGCGACGTCGGTCGCCGCCGGATCGGCCGCCATCGCCAGCAGCCATTCGCGCGCCGCCGGCGGCAGATCGACGAGGGCGGTCCGTGCGGGACCGGCGGCCAGGGTCAAAAGCCAGGCGCATTCGACGCGGACGCGCTCGCGCATCAATCCCGCTTCGCTGAACAGCATGCGCAGCGCCGCGAGCTTGCCGGCATAGCGGCCGTCGAGCGGTGACAAGGCATCGTAGGTCGGGCTCGACATGGGAAGCGGCCGCCAGGTGTTAGAATCCCCGAATACTACCGTAAGGCGTTGCAGAGGTGCGATGACAACCGCGAGCTTCCGCCTCGAGTCCGACAGCATGGGTACGCTCGAAGTGCCCAGCGATGCGCTCTGGGGTGCGCAAACCCAGCGTGCGCTCCAGAATTTCCCGACTAGCGGCCTGCGTCTGCCGCGCGCCTTCGTGCGTGCCCTGGCGCTGGTCAAGCACGCCGCGGCGGCGGCGAACGGCGAACTCGGCGCGATTCCGCCGGCGCTGGTCGAGGCGATTCAGGCCGCTTGTCTGGAGGTCGCCGCCGGTCGGCATGACGCCGAGTTCCCCATCGACGTATTCCAAACCGGCTCCGGCACGAGCAGCAACATGAATGCCAACGAGGTGATCGCGACCCTCGCGAGCCGTCGCGTCGGCAGCCGCGTGCATCCGAACGATGACGTCAATCGCAGCCAGAGCAGCAACGATGTCATACCAACGACGATACATGTCGCCGCGGTCTTGAGCGTGACCGAAGACTTGCTGCCGGCGCTTGCGCACCTCGGCGCGACGATCGGCGCACGCATGCCGGCCTTGCAACAAACGGTCAAGACCGGCCGGACGCACTTGATGGACGCGATGCCGCTGACGCTCGCCCAAGAACTGTCAGGCTGGCAGGCTCAGGTCGAGCAGTGCGCCGCCCGCTTGCGGGACGTGCTGCCGCGCCTCAAGCGTCTCGCCCAAGGGGGCACCGCGGTCGGGACCGGCGTCAATGCGCCGGCGGCATTCGGCCGTATCTTTGCGCGGCATTTAGCGGCCCAGACTGGAGTCGATTTCGCGCCCAGCGAGAACCTGTTTGCGGCCCTCTCCAGCCAGGATACCGCGGTGGAACTGTCGGGCCAGCTGAAGACCCTGGCGGTGGCGCTCATGAAAATCGCGAACGATCTGCGCTGGATGAACAGCGGACCCTTGGCCGGACTCGGCGAGCTGTCGCTGCCCGCGCTGCAGCCTGGCAGCAGCATCATGCCAGGCAAGGTCAACCCGGTGGTTCCCGAGGCGGTCGCGATGATCGCCGCCCAGGTCATCGGCAACGACGCGACGATCACCATCGCCGGTCAAGCCGGGAATTTCCAGCTCAACGTCATGCTCCCGGTCATCGCTTATGATCTTCTCCAGAGCATCGAGTTGCTGAGCATCGCGAGCCGCAACCTCGCCGATCATGCGCTCGCCGGATTCCGCGTCAATACCGCAGCGCTCGAGGCGACGCTCGCACGCAATCCGATCCTGATCACCGCCTTGAATCCGGTGATCGGCTACGAGCGTGGTGCGGCGATCGTGAAGCAAGCTTATACCGAGGGGCGTCCGATACTCGACGTGGCGGCGCAGATGACCGATATCGATCGAGACGAATTGCGGCACCTGCTCGACCCGCTGCGGCTGACCAAGGGCGGAGTCGGCAATGCCGGCGGTTCGGCCTGAACGCGCCGGTGGATTTGCCGTTCACGCGGGCCGATATCCGCGCAGCTTTGAGCCCGGCGGCATCCGCACCCGGTGAAGACCCTGGCTGGATCACGAATGCAACGCCCGAGATCGTCGCGCACCTGCGCGCGCGCATGCCGGAGCGACGCGTACCGGCAGCCGTGCTCGTGCCACTGATCGAACGGGCGACCGGCTGGACCGTGCTGCTCACGCAGCGTTCCGCGGCGCTGCGCGAGCATGCGGGCCAAATCAGCTTTCCCGGCGGCCGCATCGAGAGCCAAGACGCGAACGCCTGGGCCGCGGCGTTGCGCGAGGCCGAGGAGGAGATTGGTTTATCCGCCGACAAGATCGAATTCGCGGGCTACCTGCCCGATCACCTCGTCGCGAGCGGTTTTCGTATCACCCCGGTCGTCGGCTTCGTGCATCCCGAGCATGATCTGCGCCTTGCCGCGGCCGAGGTGCATGATGCCTTCGAAGTGCCGCTCGCGTTTCTGTTCGATGCCGGCAACCACCGTTCGCGTCCGCGCCGGCTCGGTGGGGTCGAGGTCGAGACGACCGATATTCCGTACGGCGCGCGTACGATCTGGGGTGCGACGGCCGGTATGCTCTTGAGTTTGCGGCGCCTGGTTTTCGCAGCGATGGAGGAACGAGGATGAGTGAGTCGATGACGGCATTGATCGGGGTGATGGCGCGACTGCGTGCACCGGACGGCTGCCCGTGGGACCGCGAGCAGACCAGTGCCTCGCTCGCACGCTACACGCTCGAGGAGGCGTACGAAGTGCTCGATGCGATCGATCGCGGCGATCCCGCGCACCTGCGTGATGAGTTGGGCGATCTGCTGTTCCAGGTGGTCTTTCACGCACGCATCGCCGAGGAGGCGGGCGCCTTTGACTTCGACGCCGTCGCCGCTGCCATCGCTGCAAAGCTCGTGCGTCGTCATCCGGACCTGTTCGCGCCGGCTGCGGGGGCTGCCCGCGCCGCGACCGCGGCCGAGCAACTCGTCAAGTGGGAGAACATCAAGGCAGCCGAACGCCGCGATGCGGTCGCCGCCCGGCCGGCCGCCGCGGCGGTGAGCCAACTCGACGACGTGCCCCAGGCGCTGCCCGCGCTGATGCGCGCCGACAAGCTCAGCAAGCGTGCCGCGCGCGTCGGTTTCGATTTCGATGTCGCGGCGCAGGCAGCCGACAAAGTTGCGGAGGAACTGCAGGAGGTCCGCGCCGCGGCCGCACAGAACCATGCCGCGACGCCATCTGCGGAGGTGATCGAAGAGGTCGGCGATCTGCTGTTTGCCGCCGTCAATTTGGCGCGCAAACTCGGCGTCGATGCGGAGTCGGCGCTGCGCGCCGCCAATGGCAAGTTCGAACGTCGGTTTCGCGGTATGGAACATCTCGCCGCGGCGCGCGGGGTCGAGTTCGCAGCGCTTGCGCTCGCGGACCAAGAGCAGCTTTGGCAGGAAATGAAGCGCGGCGAATGAGGCAGTCGGCACGGGTCCAGGACCGGGAAACACAGCGCTTGATGGCGCGCCGAGCTGCCCCGCCGCTCAAGTTCAAACACGATCCACAGCTGCCGATCACCGCGCGCCGGGCCGAGATTCTCGCCGCTCTCGACCGGGAACGCGTGGTGATCGTCGCCGGCGAGACCGGTTCGGGCAAGAGCACGCAGCTGCCGCAATATGCACTCGAGCTGGGGCGGGGTATCGAGGGCATGATCGCTCACACCCAGCCGCGCCGTCTGGCCGCGCGCGCGCTTGCGGCGCGTATCGCGGAGGAGCTCTCGCAGAGCGTCGGCGAGACCGTGGGGTTTCGTGTCCGGTTCGCCGACAAGGTGGGCGATGCGACGCGTCTCGCCTTGCTGACGGACGGTATGCTGCTCGCCGAATTGAACTCCGATCCCCTGCTGCGTCGCTACGATACCGTGATCGTCGACGAGGCACACGAACGCAGTCTGAACGTCGACCTGCTGCTTGGCGTGCTGCACCGTCTGCTCGCGCGCCGCTGCGACCTCAAGGTCCTGGTCACCTCGGCAACGCTCGACGTCGGGCGCATGGCGCGTTTCTTCGCGGACGCGCCGGTCATCACGGTGAGCGGCCGCAGTCATCCGATCGAAGTGCGCTACCGGCCGCCCGACGAGGGCCCCGAGGAGCTTGATCTGCCCACCGCGGTGCTGCAAGCGTTTCGCGAGATCGAGACCGAACCCGGCGAGATCGGCGCAGGCGACGTGCTCGTGTTTCTGCCGGGCGAGCGGGAAATCGGCGACGTCGGCGAACTGCTCGAACGCGAGGTCGGCGATGCGGAGGTGATCCCTCTGTACTCGCGCCTCGCTTGGGAACAGCAGAGCGGCATTTTTTCGCCGGCGGCGCGCCGGCGTATCGTCCTTGCGACCAACGTCGCGGAAACATCGATCACCGTTCCCGGCATCCGTGCCGTGATCGATTCGGGGCTGGCGCGCGTGAGCCGCTACAGCGTGCGCAATCGGCTGCAGCGCTTGCCGATCGAACCGGTGTCGCGCGCCAGCGCGGAACAGCGCAAGGGCCGCTGCGGACGGCTCGGGTCAGGTCTGTGCCTGCGCTTGTACGCGGAGGCGGACTTCGCCGGCCGCCCTGAATTCACCGAGCCCGAGATCTTGCGCACGAACCTCGCCGCCCTGCTGCTGCGACTGGCCGCCGACGGCTTGGGCGCTGCCGAGGACTTTCCGTTCATCGATCCTCCCGAGGCGCGTGCGCGCGGCGACGGTTACCGCCTGCTGCAGGAATTGGGTGCGCTCGACGATGCGCGGCGTGTCACGCGCCATGGCCGGGCGATGGCGCGTTTGCCGCTCGATCCGCGCCTGGCGCGCGCTTTGCTCGAGAGTCAGCGCTTTCGTGCCGAAGCTGAGTTGCTCGTCATCGTGGCGGGTCTGAGTGTTCCGGACGTGCGCATCGGCGCAAGCGGCAGAGAAGGCGAGGAGGCGGATGAAGCTGCCGCCTGGGAAGACACCAAGTCCGAGTTCACCGCTCTCGTCAAGTTGTGGCGCTCTTATCGCGGCGCACGGCTGCGGCCGCGGCGCGAATTCCGGCGTTGGTGCAAGGAGCGCCGGCTATCGCTGCTGCGATTATCCGAGTGGGACAATGTCTACACGCAAGTATGCGAGCGTGCGGCGGATCTCGGTCTCGTGCCCGGCAGCCGGGCGGCGAGCTACACCGCCGTGCACCGCTCGCTGCTCGCCGGCTTCGCCACGATGGTCGGGATGCGCGGCGAGGAGGGGGTCTACCTCGGCACTCGCGGCGTGCGCTTCCATCTTTTCCCGGGCTCGCCGCTGAAGCGACGCAAGCCCCGATGGGTCCTGGCGGCGAGCATCGTCGAAACCTCGCGCGTTTATGCGCGGCGTCTCGCCGAGATCCAACCGATGTGGATCGAGTCAGCCGCGCAGCAACTTCTCAAGCGGGAATATCTGGAGCCCGATTGGAGCGAGGTGCGGGAAGAGGTCGTCGCGCGCGAGCGCGTCAGTTTCTTAGGTCTGATCTTGAGCGCCGATCGCCAGATCAATTATGGTCCGATCGCGCCGGAGGAGTCGCGGCGCATCTTTGCGCGCGAGGCTCTCGTCTATCAGCGGCTGCTGCGCCGACCGAGCTGGCTGCTCGCCAACGATGCGGCAATCGAGGCCGCGCGCCGGGTCGAGGAGCGGCTGCGCGCGCGCGATCTGCTCGTCGATGCGGAGGCCCTCGTCGAGTTCTACGATCAGGCGCTGCCGCGCCAGGTCTCGAGCGCCGCGACGCTCGACCATTACACGCGGCATCTGAGCAGCGAGCAGCTGCATGCCTTGACCCTGTCGGATGCACGGCTGTATGCGCGTCGACCCGACGAAGCCCTGTTGGACCAGTTCCCAGAGCAGGCGCGCTTGACGCTGCCGGGGGGCGGTGTGGTGGTCCCAATCAGCTATCGCTTCGCGCCAGGCGACCCGGAGGACGGTGCGACCCTGCAACTACCGCTGTTGGTGCTGCCCTTGCTCGAGCGCGCAGCCGTCGATGCGGCGGTGCCGGGTTTGTCTCGGCCGCGGATCGACGCTATGCTCCGCGGCTTGCCCAAGGAGGCGCGCCGACGCTTGATTCCGATCGCGGCGACCGTGTCCCGGTTTCTGGCGAGCGGCCAGCCTGCCGACGCCGAGGGCTTGGCCGCTTGGTTGCGCGACATCGAAAACCTGCCGCCGGCGCTCTTGCGCCTGGACCCGTCGGCCATCGAGCGTCACCTGAGGCCGCATTTGTGCGTCACGGACGGGAGCAGCGAAGCCCTGCGCGGCCGGGACCTCGCCGCCTTGCGCCGGTCCGGCGCCGCGCTCGCCCGATCCCGGCTCGAGGCACTGGCGCGGGCGCGCTATCCCGAGCCGTGGCGGCGCTTCGCGGTGGACCGGCTGCCGGACTCGATTCTCGTGCCGCTGGCCGGCGGCGAGCTGACACTGTTCCCGGCGATCCATGCAAGCGCGGCGGGCGTGCACGTGAGCCTGCATTGGACGCCTGCCGAAGCGCAGCGTGAGTTGCGGCTCGGTGCTACCCAACTCGCCTGCCGCGCGCTCGACCGGCAGGCGAGCGATCTTGCCAAGGCACTGCGCGCCGACCCGCGCTTGGCGCTCGCGGCCAGTCCCTACGGCCGCGGCGACGCGCTCGTCGAGACGCTGATCGCGCTGGCGGTGCTGCGCACTTGTTTCGGCAGCGACGAGCCGCCGCGCAGCCGGCAGGAGTTTTCAGCCGCAGTCGAGCGCGCGCAGCCGTTGTTGCGCGACGCCGTGGCCGCGCTCGGCGCGCAAGCCTTGGCATGGTACTCGGAGGCGCGTGCGCTGCGACGGCTGCTCGAGGAACCGCGCGCCCTCAAGCATCCGGGCGAGGTCGCGGCGACGCTGCTGCACATCGACACCCTGCTCGACCCTGGAGGCTGGCTCGACAAACCCGCAGGCTACCTGGATCATCTGCCGCGCTACTTACGAGCCGAGGAGCGGCGCTGGCAGCGCTCGTTGTCTCGCGGCGGCGAGCCGCCGGCGATTGCCCGCGAGTTGGCGGCGTGGAGCGCACGCCTGCTGACTCTGCAGCGGGCGGTTGCCGAGGAGCAGCGCTGGTTGCCGCAACTCGACGATCTCGCGAGCTTGCTGGAGGAATATCGCGTCTCGCTCTACGCCCAGGAGCTCAAGACGGCGAGGCCCGTCTCGGCGGCCCGGCTCGAGCAGCAGGCGGCCGCGATCGAGGCCTGGCTCAGACGTTGAAACGAATGCCTTGCGCGAGCGGCAGCTCGGGACTCCAGTTGATCGTCGTCGTCTGGCGCCGCATGTAAGCCTTCCACGAGTCGGAACCGGCTTCGCGACCGCCGCCGGTATCCTTCTCACCGCCAAAAGCGCCGCCGATTTCCGCACCGGAAGTGCCGAGATTGACGTTGGCGATGCCGCAATCGCTGCCTTCGGCGGAGAGGAAACGTTCGGCAACTTGCAGCCTGTCGGTGAATACCGCCGAGGACAAACCGTAGGCGACGGAATTCTGGATCTCGATCGCTTCCGCGAGCGTGTCGTACGGGATCAAATAGAGTATCGGTGCAAAGGTCTCATGCTGCACGATCGGCAGCTCCGCGGTCGCACCAATCAGCGTGGGTTCGACGAAATGACCCGGGCGCGCGATTCGCTTGCCGCCGCACAATAATCGGCCGCCTTGCGCTTGCGCGGTGGCTACGACCGCCTCGTAGCGCGCGACCGCGGCGCCGTCGATCAAGGGGCCCATCAGCGTCTGCGCCGCCAAAGGGTCGCCGATGCGGATCTGGCTGTAGGCGGCGACGAGCCGCCGTTCGAGTTCGGGCAGGAGGCTGCGCTCGACGAGCACGCGGCGTGTGGTCGTGCAACGCTGCCCGGCCGTGCCGATCGCGCCGAACACGATGGCTGGCACCGCCAGGTTCAGATTGGCGCTCGCATCGACGATGATCGCATTGTTGCCGCCGAGTTCCAGCAGGCTCTTGCCGAGGCGCGCCGCCACGCGCATGCCGACCTCGCGGCCGACTTCGGTCGAGCCGGTGAAGGAAACGAGGGCGACTCGGCGATCGTCGACCAAACGACTCGCCAACTCCGTACCGTTGTCGATGAACAATTGGAATATCGGCGGCAGTCCGAGGCGTTCGAGCACTCGATTGCACAGCCGCTGCACGGCGATCGCGCACAACGCGGTTTTCGGCGATGGTTTCCAGACGATTACGTTGCCCGCGATCGCCGCGAGAAAAGCGTTCCACGACCAGACGGCAACGGGAAAATTGAAGGCGGTGATCACGCCCACGACACCGAGCGGATGCCAGTGCTCGTACATCCGATGCTGGCTGCGCTCCGAGTGCATGGTGAGGCCGTAGAGCATGCGCGACTGACCGACCGCGAAATCGGCGATGTCGATCATCTCTTGGACCTCGCCTTCGCCCTCGGCCTTGATCTTGCCGTTCTCGAGGGAGACGAGACTGCCGAGCGCGGTCTTGTTCGCGCGCAACTCCTCGCCCATGAGGCGCACGATCTCACCGCGCTTCGGCGCCGGTACTTGACGCCAGAGTTTGGCGGCGGCGACCGCATCGGCGAGTACCTGCTCGTAGTCGGCCACGGTTGCGCCACGGATTCGGGCCAGGCGCTCGCCGGTGGACGGGTTGTAAGAGTCGAACAGGCTGCCGGAGTCGCGCGACCAGCCTTGGCTGCCCGACCAGGTACCCGCATTGACGGCCTCCAGGCCGAGAGCGGTGAGGCAGTGGTCGGCGGCATGAGACGGGACAGTCGCCGGCGGGGCGGGCATCGGTTCGGCTGGGGTCATGGACGTACTCGAGGACGAAGAGGGCGGCATTTTGACTCGTGAGCGAGGCGAAGGCTACCATCGGCGGCTATGTCACACTCTTCCGTCTTGACGAATTGGCATCCGGCCAGCTGGCAGGGTAAATCCGCTGCACAGCAGCCCCGGTACGCCGATTCCCTGGCCCTGGACCGGGCAGTGGCTTCCTTGAGCAAGTTGCCGCCGCTGGTTGTCTCCTGGGAGATCGAGGCGCTGCGCGAAAAGCTGGCGCAAGCGCAACGCGGCGAGCAATTCTTGCTGCAGGGCGGCGACTGCGCCGAGAGCTTCGAGGATTGCGAATCCGACAAGATCGCGAAACGACTGAAGATCCTGCTGCAAATGAGCCTGGTGCTGTTGCAGGGTCTGAAGAAGCCGGTGATCCGTGTCGGACGCTTCGCCGGGCAATATGCGAAACCGCGGTCGACGGATACCGAGACTCGCGATGGCCTGACCCTGCCGTGTTATCGCGGCGATAACGTCAATCGCCCCGGCTTCACCGCGCTCGAGCGCGAGCCGGATCCCGAGTTGCTGCTGCGCGGCTACGAACGCGCCGCGCTGACCTTGAATTTCGTGCGGGCGTTGATCGATGGCGGTTTCGCGGATCTGCATCACCCGGAATATTGGGATCTCGGCTTCCTGCGCCACTCGCCCCTGGCCGGCAGCTATCGCAAGATCGTCGATTCGATTGCCGAATCGCTGGAATTCTTCGAATCCATGAGTGGTCTGCGGGTGCATGCGGCGACACGCGGCGACTTCTATACCAGCCACGAGGGACTGCATCTGTTCTCGGAGCAGGCGCAAACCCGCTACATCGACCGCCAGAAGCGTTGGTACAACTTGTCCACGCACATGCCCTGGATCGGCATGCGCACCGCCGGCATCGACGGTGCTCATATCGAGTACTTCCGTGGAATCGCGAACCCGATCGGCGTCAAGGTCGGTGCCGGGATGAGCGCGGAGTGGCTGCAGGAACTCGTTCAGGTACTCAATCCTCAGAACATCCCGGGGCGCCTGAGCTTCATTCACCGCTTCGGTGTCAAGGAAATCGAGCAGCGGCTGCCCGCGATGATCCGCGCCGTACGCGCAACGGGCTCGCAGGTGCTCTGGGTTTGCGACCCCATGCACGGCAATACCGAGACCACGGCGGGCGGCGTGAAGACCCGGCGCTTCGAAAGCATACTGAGCGAGGTCGAGTCCGCGTTCCGCATCCATGCCGACTGCGGCTCGATGCTCGGCGGAGTGCATATCGAATTGACCGGCGAAGACGTCACCGAGTGTATCGGCGGCGCGCGCGGTCTCGCGGAAGCGGATCTGGCGAGGGCCTATCGTTCCGCCGTCGATCCCCGCCTCAATGGTGAGCAGGCGCTGGAGCTGGCGATGCGGATCGCCGAACGTGCCGGGGCAAACCGCCGCGTCACGCAGGCGGACCTATGAATGAGGCCGGATAATTCACTGCAGCAATCGAGGGCTGGCCTGAGCGTGCGCTCGGTAGCGGCGCCGGCATCCGTACCAGCAATTGTATTTATTAATATATTACAATAACTTATAATTTCTTCCTAGAATATTTCGAAGAAATCGAACGCAGTTCTTGAAAACCCGGCTTGCCTCGACTCGCGTTGGTGCTATTCTCCCCATCCCTTCCCGCCGTTTTGTTTTTTGGTGTGAATTGTTACTCCGAGGCGCTGTCCTACAGGACTCGGGAAGTCACCCAAAACCGGTCACCAGGCCCAAAGCGAAGACTTGGGCTGCAGGTTGGGTTGCGTTCGGGTTAGTCCAAAGCCAGACGCGATCTACGGCGGGCTACGCGGAACTCCGCGTAGCCCGTTTTTTATTCAAGTGATGGCGCGATGAGTAGCGTGTACGATTCCGATTGCCGTCGCTGTCCGCGTCTTGCGGAATTCCTGACGGAAGTGCACCGCGAGCGGACCGATTATTTCTGCAAACCCGTACCCGCATTCGGTGACCCGGCAGCGAGGATCCTGATCGTGGGCCTGGCCCCTGGCAAGCACGGTGCGAATCGTAGTGGCCGGCCGTTCACCGGCGATTATGCCGGAATCCTGCTCTATGCCACGTTGCACAAATTCGGTTTGGCGAGCGCGCCGGTATCGATCGCCGTGGACGACGGTCTGCGCTTGCCGGGTGTGCGCATCACCAATGCGGTGAAATGCCTGCCGCCGGACAACAAGCCGCTGCCGATCGAGATCCGGACCTGCAACAGCTTCCTGCGCGCCGAACTCGCGCGCAGCCGTGAGGCGCGTGTGCTCGTGGCCCTCGGTACGATTGCGCATGCGGCGGTGCTCCAGGCCTGTGGCCTCGCGCCCGCCCGTCACCGGTTCGCGCATGCCGCCGAGCATCGCCTTCCCGACGGCCGCTTGCTGCTCGACTCGTATCATTGCAGCCGCTACAACACGCAGACACGCCGTTTGACGGCGGCGATGTTCGAGGCGGTCGTCGCTCGGGCGGTGGAACTCGCGCGATGAGCGGCGACGCGCTGCAAACGAATGCCCTGCGCTTCGACGCCAAGTCCTTCGTCGAGAGTCTGCCGGGGCGCCCCGGCGTCTATCGCATGATGGGCGCCGGCGGCGAAATCTTGTATGTCGGCAAGGCACGCAACCTCAAGAGTCGCGTTGCCTCGTATTTCCAGCCGAGCAACGTGCAGCCCAAGGTCGTGGCTCTGATCGCGAAGACCACGGCCATGGAAGTGACGATCACGAATTCGGAGATCGAGGCGCTGCTGCTCGAGCTGAACCTCATCAAGAAGCACCGGCCGCGCTTCAACATCATTCTGCGCGACGACAAGAGCTTTCCTTTCCTGCACCTGACGACGGATCATGAATTTCCAGCCCTGAATCTGTACAGAGGCTCGCGCAAGGAACCCGGGCGGTTCTTTGGGCCGTACCCGTCCGTGGGCGCGGTACGCGAGACGCTGCAGCAGCTGCAGAAACTGTTCCGCCTGCGCAATTGCGGGGATACGTATTTCGCGAATCGCTCGCGCCCGTGCCTGCAATATCAGATCCAACGCTGCACGGGGCCCTGCGTCGGACTGATTTCGCGTGAAGAATATGCCCGCGACATGCAGTCCGCTGTCAAGCTGCTCGAAGGCCGCAACGAGGAAGTCACCCATGATCTCGGGCGGCGCATGGAGGATGCCGCCGAGCGGCTCGAGTTCGAAGCCGCTGCGAAACTGCGTGACCAGCTCGCGAACCTCAAGACCGTGCAAGCGCAGCAGATCATGAACGCCGAGCTGCATCACGACGCCGACGTCATCGCCGTTGCGCCGGGCAACGGCGAGTACTGCATCGCATTGATGTTCGTGCGTGCCGGCCGCAGCCTCGGCAGCACGACCTTCTTTCCGAAGGCCGCGCTGGCTGAACCGCAGGAGGTTCTCGCAGCCTTCGTCGCCCAGTACTACCTCGAGCGTGAGTCGCCCGCCGAGATCATCGTCGAACACGACTTCGAGGAACTAGGCTTGCTCGAGGCGACCTTGAGCGAGCGGGCAGGAAGGCACGTCCGAATCGCCACGACGGTGCGCGGAATTCGCGCCCGCTGGCTCGAGATGATGCAGAGCAATGCGCAGGAGGCGCTCAAGATGCGCCGTCTCGCGCGTGCCAGCATCGAAGCGAACCTCGATGAGCTGCGTGAAGTGTTCGATCTCGATGAAACGCCGTCCCGGATCGAGTGTTTCGACATCAGTCACACGGGCGGCACCGATACGATCGCCTCTTGCGTCGTGTTTGGCGTCGAGGGTCCGCTCAAGAACGAGTACCGACGCTTCAACATCGCCGGCATCCTTCCCGGCGATGACTATGCCGCGATGTACCAGGCGCTCACCCGGCGGTACAAGCGGGTGCGCGACGGGGAGATCGCGGCGCCCGACATCTTGCTCATCGATGGCGGCAAGGGGCAGCTCGCCGCCGCGGCTCGGGTACTCGCGGAACTCGGCGTCGAGGGCGTCACGCTGATCGGCGTCGCCAAGGGCGCCGATCGCCGGCCGGGCCAGGAGCAGCTGTTCTTGTTGGGGCAGGATACGCCGACTATACTGGCTCCGGACTCAAGTGCTCTGCACCTGATTCAGCGCGTGCGCGACGAGGCACACCGCTTTGCGATCGCGGGACATCGACGCAAACGGGCGAAACGTCATAGCGAGTCGATCCTCGAGACCATACCGGGTTTGGGGCCCGTGAAGAGACGCGAACTTCTGAAGCATTTCGGAGGTTTGCA
>Ga0116231_10008583_pt1 | contig 17854 bp, 14 predicted proteins | sample S1TSphgellanicum_2_FD_89695 | JGI IMG/M metagenome (GOLD analysis project Ga0116231, IMG submission 89695) | Host-associated microbial communities from peat moss isolated from Minnesota, USA - S1T2_Fd - Sphagnum magellanicum MG | ecosystem: Host-associated > Plants > Peat moss > Unclassified...
AAATTTTTTTTTTTATTAAAAAATTTGGAATTTTTTTTTTTTTTAATAAAAATTCAATAAATTTTGCAAATTATTTAAAAAAAAACCCCAAATTTCCAATCAAAAAATTAAAAAAAAAAAAAAAAAAATCTTAGTGATAATTAATTAATTAATTGAAGAGCCTAATAAAATTTGAAGGCCATATATGACTACCTATCCTTTTATATATATATATAAGTTTCATAATATGCACATAAATGGAGCAATGTGTAGCCCTGGTTAATTAATGAATGGTAACAAGTCATTGTGTTTTTTCCAATCTTTTGACGTTGCAACACTGACGATCAACGACAAGGAGATTTAGCCATATTTGGCTATAGATCACTTATGAAAATAGAATTTTATTAAAATCTTTTTTATGTCCTAGCTACTTGCTTGAACAATGTATGGAAACAAGCCAATTTTTAAAGAATTTTTTTGGCGATTTTCTTAATAGAAAGGGAATATTCAACAAATAAAATCACCACAAATAAAAAACGTGACTCCATACGCATTACGTTTCTCAAACTGCCTGCCGTTTGTTTTTTAATTTATTTTTCTGTTGTACCCGCCGGTTATCCTGTACCAGGTCTTATGAGAACAAATTAAAAAATAAAAACACGCACGATTCTTACGCCGTGTAAAGTGTAAACCCTCAGGGGCGGCTATACGGGAACGGGGCCGCGCTTAGGTCCGCCTAGTGGGGCCCTTATTCCCGTAGAGCCTGCTTCCTCGGGCTTTATCGTACACTAAGAGCCTTAATCACACAGACGCAAGCTTCAGGGGGAGCAGGAGGATGCAGGTGCAAAGCTTTCAACCCTAACCCTAATGTGCAACAACAGCAAAGCGTTCAGTTTGGTTTCAAGGCAAGCGGACAATTCTCGACCTTGAAGAAGCGATCATGGCGTTGGAAAGCAGCTCTTACGAAGAAGAAGAAGAAGAAGAAGAAGAAGCACCAGCTGTAGCAGCAACGACAGAGCCCAGTGTCCGGAAGTTTGCAGTTCCTTCCAAACATTTTGTCGCCTCTATTCAGGTTCAGCCCCAATCCTCTCCTGGAACTTGTTTATGGGGGAGTAGCTAGCTCGAGGTTTTGATCCTCAACATGGTTCTAACTCCATTGTAAACCCTCCATTCCTTCTGGGTCTAACTTGTTATGCGAGAGTGGGTGGAACTGGTAATGCTCATGGGTTTCTCTCTCCCTGTTGTCATTCTTGTTTCTTGCTTTTGCAAGTCAAGGTATGCTGTTTGTAGGATTGTAATTAAGATGGGGCTTTCTTTTGTTATTTTTTTGCAGGGCAGAAAAACCGAGATTGTTCAGTTCTCCTATGATGATTACATTCTTGTGAGTCTTTTCCTCTCGGTGCCCTTTTGCCCTCAGATCCAGTGTTTTTCTGGGTTGCAGGTCTCGTACTTGTAAGAGCTTGATGCACTATACGGTTTATCTGAGCATGGTAAATGGAAATGGAATGCAGGTGATAGTCACACAAGTAGGCAAACTGGGCACTCTACTGCATGCCAGGTGCACTATGTTGATCTCTCTTTTTGCACTAGTGCATTCTCTCTTCTTTCATGATAGCATGAGAACTTTTAGGTCAGAAAAGTATGTGCACATATACCAGTGTGAGTTGGAGATTTGTTTGTACTTTGTGCCACTACTAATTATGCTACCGATGATCATATATAAACCTTGGTATCTTCGAATTTGATTCTTGTACTTCTTTTGTTTTGAATGGCTCTGCCATCAAGCTATAATTAACCTGGGATTGAAAATTTGCAACAAAAGGTTCAGGTTGATGTCTGGTGATCAACATTTTTGAGATCCAGATGGAAGCTTTTAGGGTTTAGGGTTGATATTTCCAGTTTCAGGGTTAAGGAGGTAGGGTGTAGGATTTGGATCTACAGTTTTCAGGTGTGTGTCCAGGGATCCTAAGAAAAAGGGCTGTGTGGGTTGCTTTATCAACCAGTTTAGATTGCTCAAGTATGTGCAGCTGAACTTGTTTTGTATTCTGCAGGAAAGAGGAAGGATATGGAACTGCACCCACTTTCAATGTTAGTATTATTATGGGAAAGCGTGATGAGGTATTGTTTGTTGATCATCCCCTGGTCATTGTTGCATGCCCTTCCTTGAGAGCCTCACTTGGAGTCAGAACTTCAGCAGTCTATTATTGTTATAGGGTTGATACCTTCAGTGTCTCATGAGTCAGCAATGGTATTGTTTGATGTGCATTGCAGCCATTGCTGGTGGCATGTGCCCGTCAACTCATTGAACATATCAGGTTTGCTTTCTATACATTTGTCATGCATTTCTTGTTAGTAGTGTGCAGGTTCTTATTAGCACTGGTTGAGTTGTCATGGATTAAGTATCTCATGGTGAGCAGTAAAGACTTTTGACATTCTAACAGCATGATGTTCGAGTATTACTCAAGAACTCAATAAAAATCACCTTAGAGTAGTGCAGTTTACAATATGACCAAATTGTCACACTATGAGGTAGTCTCATATATGCTGAGACAAGTTCTGCATCATCCTGCTAGATTGTCGATTTGCAGGCACATGAGAGCATGGATTACTGCTCTATCAGGCAACATATGTAGTATCTTCAAAGAATTGCAATATTTCCACAAGTCAAGCTTTGCAATTTAGCAGGACCAGACATCTTCAAAGCAAGTGGCATGTTCATATTGTAGGCCCACATCGAGCATTGTGACGTTCTTGATTACGAAGAGGAGGTCCTTCATGTTGTATGTTTCTCTCCTCAGTTTTAGCTGCATTTGATCCAGTGGAATGGGAATTTTGTGTGCAGTAAGGATGGATCATCACGGCCTTTGGTGCTCAGTTTAGGACTGAGTGACCACTCCATGGTATGCAAAAAAATATGCCCTCTTGTTCCTCATCTTCACGTAGGATGCAGCTCAAATTTGTCAAAACCTGAAGTATGTTGTTAAGAATCTTGGGGATCCATCAAGAAATGCACCAGTAATAAGCATTGTGGTAAGGAAGAAAGATACAGTCATGCACTATCTTCTCCTAACAGGAGAGGAACCCACAACTGAAACATGGCACAGAGATATCTTGTTCAACAAACCTTTTTTTGTCTGACAGTAGAACAGCATACACCAAAGATGGCAGCCAATAGACCAGTTTACAGTAAACTCTCAAGTTTGAACTTGTATGATGGGTTGTCTCTTATGTGCTCTATATTCTTGCCCTAGTATGCTTCTGATTTGAGATATGGGGACTTCGGGTTTCTGCAGGACACTTTGAAGGAGATTATTGAGGTTGTTACATCTAACAAGATTTGGTAGTCCTTGTGTAGAATCAACATCTATAGATGCTTCGAGAGCAACCTTGATTTGTATGCATAGGCCTGCTGACACATCTGCTCCATTCAATGGGGAGGATCTCACAGGACTCAATCTGAATGGTCATCAAAGTGCTTAGAAGAGCAACAAATTCCCTGTTTTATTTCTGGTGGTTGTAAATGCTGATCTTTATTCTATGACCACAGGGCCCTTTGTAGTGTCTAACCAACAAGCCCTTTCTCTCATGTCATAGATCTTGGTCAGGTTCATTTAGGAGTTATTCAAGGCTTTTGATAGACACTGGATCTTGTGGTACCAAATCAGACATAGATGTGAGTTGTTCTCACCCATGACCCACCATTATTGAGACAGGTAGTATTTCTCCAAGATATGGTGATAAGGTATTGTAATGGTAAATTTAAGATTTCTCTTTTGATGTCAATTTATTTATCGGCTTATAGATTGTAGAATACAAACAAATTGTCCAAACCAAAATCAGGTTCCTGACTTTCTTACCTCAAGTTTGCAGAGGGCTCATCAATAGAACTTTTTCTAGAATTGGTATTGTGTACTAAAAAGCTAGTCCTGTGTACTGCAAAATATGTAGATGTAATGGGGACTTCTATCCTGTTTGCCATGCAGAAGATGTTATGAGGACTTGTATCCTATTTGCCAACACAAGTGATTTCTGTGAGTGGTGGCACTTGTTCATGAGGGTTTAAGGTTTACCGTTAAGCATGTCTGTTTACCTTGCCAATGTAGATATAACCTCATGGTGGCATCACCTTTGATGATGGCACTTTGTGCTGAAGAGCCTTTGTGTTTGTTTAGAGTTCATGGTTTTTGTGTTCAAGGTTTAAAGCAAGGGTGATGGTATTTGTGTTCGTAAAGAGTTCATGGTTTTTGAGTTCAAGGTTTAGAGCAAAGGTGATGATGGTTTCTGTGTTCAAGGATTATCAAGGGTGAGTGTTTCTGTGTTTGTTTAGAGTGCATGGTTTATTTGTTCAAGGTTTTGAGTAACAGTGACAGTTTTTTTGTTTGTTTAGAGTTCATGGTTTGTGTGTTAAAAGGTTTAGGGCAAGGAGTGATGGTTTTATTTTTTGTTTGTTTAGAGTTCTTGGTTTTGTGTTTCAGGTTTAGAGATCAGCCAGCAATCATGCTTACAGTGGGTAGCATAGAGTGTTAAGCAGCAGATCTGTGTGCACATATTGAAGCTACAAATGCAATTTCCTTGCAAAACAATATTCAAGAGCCTGGCCATCCCTCCATCCTTCTCAGAAGTGGATTGGTCCACAGAAAATAGACAAGAAAAAATGTATTACACTATACGCCATTAGTGTTCTCTTCTTATATGCAGTACAGTAGTACTGAATTGGAAGCTCCAAAAATCTGAAGTTCTGTGCTTGCAATGGCCAGTACATTGCAATAATTATCACAACGGTGCATTTCTACATGGAGATATACATTGCAGTCAGAACTTTCAGGTGACTGCAGACAAGAATGTCCATAAAAAATTTCCAACCTGAACACTAAACTGTGAAGAAGACGAAGCTCAAGAGCAATGTCCATCAAAAGGATTTCAGCTAAACATTAAACTAAGAAGAAGAAGAAGACGATCCCAACTTCTCATGAACATCATCATCTTGTCAAGGAGGGTGAGCTCACAGAAATTGGCAGATTTGTTGTTGAATGTTGCACCACAAAAGTTTAACAGACCACTCAAACAATTCAGCAGCCATCAGCCAACAATTTCTCACTAGGCAATGGTTATGGAATCTGAAAGCTCTAATCAGAGAGAGATAGACAGCACCACCACTGTAGTGTTGACATTTGTTGCAAGTCTTGTATTGCAAAATAGCAAGATTGTGCTCATCATGGATTCTACCCTGGGTCCTGGCAGAATTGGAGCATTGATCCATCACATTGCAAGTGTTCTATTATGAGAAGCTGCAGTTTTACAATGGGTCCCACTGACCCAATGCAGAAATGGGATAGTGGAAGAAGAAGATGGAGGATCTGAAATGGGTTAGTGGAAGAAGATGGAGTTTCTGCAATAATGGTTAGTGAAATAAGGTCCATGGAGGATGGACCTAGTGAGGGTGTTTCAGGTGTTGGATTCTCTTCACCTTCATCAAAAGTTCTTCCCGCTGGGCCACAGACTCTGCCAGGCGAACACTGATGAGGAAGAATCTATCCTGCAAATCCTGAAGCTCATTTTCCTGAGCTTTAGTCCACTGCCTCAGCTGAAGAAGCTCTTTCACCACATCCTCCACATTTCCTGCATTGTGTAAAGCCGCAGCATGCACATTCTTTTGCTTGGCAAATGCATTGTGTAGCTGAGTTTTGTACATGTTGTTCACCTCCAGTGCCTCTGCTAATTCTTGTTCAAGAGCTGACAGTCTTGCCTCCAGCTGACTCTTGACTGCTTCTTCCATAGTTACTTCAGTACTACTATCCCCTGCATTCGGCTTTCTGGTCTCCTTCAGTTGCTCATTCAGCATCTCCTGTGTGCTGATTTGGAACTGGAGCTCGTGCTCCCGCATGGCTAGCGTCGAGTTTTGCCTTTGAAGCCGCGAGAGCTCCATCTGCAGCTGCACACTGGAGTCCGCTCCTCCATCATCCAACAGCTGCTGATTCGCCAGCTGCAAACACTCGATCTTCTTCAGGAATTCGTGCTCCCGCTCCTGGAACATTTGCTTCATGGAATCCAGTTCACTGCACTTGATCTTGAGCTCTCCCTCTAAAAACCTCACCTTCTCTTGAAGGAGCTGCTCTTGCAACCTCTTGCAGCTTCCTCTAGTCCCCTCCTCCTCCTCCTCCTCCTCCTTGTGGAAATCCTGCAGTGCGGTCAGGATCTTCTTCTTCTTCTCAGCTTTGACGGATCCAGTTGCTGCTGCTCCATCCACAGAAGTTCTTTCCTGCGGATCATCAACCTCAGTAATCCCCTCACAAACCTCCAATCTATTGATGGCCACTTCTTGATCAACAGTGACCTTCGCTTTCACCTGCACTTCCTGCATTATCTCCTTGGAAGCTCGTGCCACGGAACCTGACTCCAGTACCTCCATCAGTGATGCCATATTCCCCGGCCTCTCTAAAGATTCCACCATCTCCCAGTCCGGAGACTGTGCACCTCGCCGATTACTGGAATCCCCAGCTTCTTGATCTTGTTCTTGTTCTTCTACTGCTGGAACTACCGAGGACTCAAGCTGCAATTTGGATTGTTGCTGCTGCTGCTGCTGGCGCAAGCTGCTGCCATCTTTTTCTTTCTCGGCAGCTTGCATTGTAGATGATGATCTGTAGCTGGCCGACTAGCAACGAAAACGACCATGCAATACATATGCAAGTCGAGTGCGGGAGTCCCTCTAGAGAAACCGGCAGCACGCGGACGTGACGCATCCGTTCGTGCGTGCATCGGCTGTCTGTGTCTGTGTGTACGCAATGAGACCGCCGTTTTTTTGGATCATGAATGAATCACGCTTCAGATCGTCAACCTTACTAAAAACAAACACGCCATGCTCTCGACCTCACGAGCTGTAGGACCCACCGCAAGAAAGAGTATCTTTCAGTCGTCTCTCTCTCTGCAAAACTGAGCTTCAGTGCACACAAAATTCCTGAAGATTTCTGAATTTGCAATGCCATGGTTTTGCATTTTGCATCTTCTATCTATCTACCTGGATTACGTATTCAGAAGAATCCGACCCACAGTTGAGATTCCCTGGTCACCCTCACAGCTCTAGTTGCACAGCATTATGTCAACCCCAACAGAAAACTTTCAACCAAATTTGCAAGCATCTTCATGCAGCATCCCCATTAGCTGATGTGGAGCTTCATGAATGCAAAGAGTCGCATTCCCTAGGCAGCTTGAATCATACAGAGTGTGCACTCACAGTGGATACAACACCAGTTCAGGTCTCCAAGATGATGACTATGATGATGATCCCAACATAATATTTCTCTTAAATGAAACAGGTTCTGGAAACAAAGCATTCTGGAAACAAATAGCTTCTGGTCGATAGCTGAGTCACTCCTGAGCTTGGTTGTAACTGCAGCTTGCCATCACAAAAAGAGAACCCTCATGGATCAAAAGGAACTGAACTGAAAACAAACTTTTGCAACACCCATGAGAGCTTCGTCGTTACAGCTTGCCATTGCAAAACCTCACAGTTGGACACACAGAGACTGAACAACACCTCCAACAATGTACACATGTGTAAGAAGGAGTCCATAGTCCACACATGACCTACCAGCAGCTCTTCACACTCAAAATGCTCAGACACTACCAGTCCTTCCTTCAGTCATATCCTGATCTGTCTAACTTTTGTGTCTGCCTTGTTCTCTCTGCTTACTCCATGGCATAGCTCCAGCTTTGAGTGTCATGGAACTAAAATTACATGTATGACTGGTTGTTGCATGATGCTCACACTGCCGAATACCAGTGCACCTTGAGGAGAAAAACCAAAATTTAGAAACTGACCATGGAATGAATCCCAGGAGACACTCAAACTGAAGCAAGTAAGTGTCATCAGCTGAATCTGGATTGACATGATCTGCCTGTGGATCAACATCTGCATGCAAATGTCAATCATTTAGTCCAAACATGATGATACATGCACAAGAATTTGCACAAGAATTTACAGTATCCATTCCAGTACCTCAAGATGAGAGCTCGCACTAATTATGAACTCCACTGCTGCTCCATCTAGCCCCCTCATCTAGATCATGATGAAGATGGAGCTGTCTGTTTTCTAGTCTGGACTCCAGACAGAGGAAATTCATGTGAATCATGCCGAGTTCAATTCCACAATTTCTACTGTCAAATCTTGAAGACTGCATGTACAACAAACCTGTGACAAACTCACCTGAGTGGCAGCCCTACGACATCAGCATCATCCCTACACAGTTCGTGAGATCTGCCCCTGTAACAAAGCTCAGCCATCAAACTCATGCCTCCCTTATTCCCTTACAAATTGCTGCAATGCACCAAACTGGTAGAATGCACCAACAGGGTGCATTCACAGCCTTAGGAGCGCCCTCTTAAGGGTGTGGACACTGCTTAAAACTGTAGTTCTATATTTTATTTTTATTTTTTTTAAAGTATGATAATTTAAAATGTCAAAGTTCTTTTGAAATAGCCTTCATTACTTGCAAAGTTTGAGTGTTTAAAATTTCATGCAAATTAATAATATGCAATCCTTAGAAAAAAGACTTTTGCCTTGTCGCCCCTGATTCCCAATACTGCAAATGCAGTTTTACCTTGATGCCCCTGGCCCCTAAAACTGTGAATGCACCGAACAAGGAAAGTTTGATCCTGTGAACCGCACATCGACAGGTCGCCGTTCTCTGGACGGTAGGACACTAGTTAGCCGTCCCCTGGACACCTACTTTAGAAACTAGGCGCCGAACCTGATGTAGGCGGAGGTAGGTCTGGACTGAGCCTATTGTACGGAGGTAGGTTTGGACCGAACCTAGGCGTCTTGCCCTAAAACCTTGCAATCCGCCCGGAAGAAGCTCTTTTTTTCGCTCTCGGCTTGCGGCTGCGGCGGTGGTTGTTGTTGGCTCTTGTGTGCTTGGAGCTTCTTCGTGTAGCTGTCTTGTCATCAACAGCGAGCTCTCCTTCAGGTCGTGAAGAGCAGACATCATGGGGTAAGTTATTTTTCGTTTCCTCGCGCTCTCTCTCTCTCTGTCGGTGTGTTCCTCCTCGAAGGAAGGATTTCGCAGAACGGCGGTTGGAAATGATCTTCTTCTACCTGTGCAAAACTTGTGGCAAAGTGTCAAGCCTTTCGCGCAAGATGCACTAGCCATGCGGAGTTGGTCCCGCAGAAGTTTTTCTCCTTTTTTTCCTAATAGATGCGGAATCCTTTGTGCTCACCCTGGGAAGAAATGAAGACATGTGCTGCTGTGGTTTTTTCCTCTTTGTTTTTTGTGGATGTAGTGGCTGAGCAAGTTGTTTTTTCTATGGGAATGACGATGTGAGATATCTAGTTGTCGACTTCATGAAGGATGTATTTTCTCGTCCGGAAGAACCCTAGTTTGAATTTCGTGATGTGTCTTGAGTCTAGGAAAGAGAATTTTTCTTCTTTGGATGTGGGACTGTGAAATGCAAAGTTTTCAACTTTGCAAGGGGGTTCCGAAAGAATATGGTAGACCGTTGTGGGAATCTCTAAGGCATGAAAATGTGCAACTTTTGAAGTGGTATTGAGAGAGTAGTAGGACTGAGAAACTGTGTGGGTTTTGGGGAGCAGGAAGACACGGGGTATGGGAGCAGGGCGGAAGCTCAAGAATCACCGCCGAGCCCAGAAGTGGGCTGACAAATCATACAAGAAGAGCCACCAGGGAAATGAGTGGAAGAAGCCGTTTGCTGGCTCCTCCCATGCCAAGGGCATTGTTCTTGAGAAAATGTAAGCCCCTCTGGGAACACTTTCATGGAACTGTTCTGAATCAGATGTGAAAGAAACTCCTGGAGTTTCTATTGGTGAAATTTAAGAGTCACTTGCATTTAGAGCATAGTCACAAGAGGATGGTAGCATCCAGTCAGTTTAAACTGAGCAGGATGTTTGTATCAGCAGTGGTATTGAAGCCAAGCAGCAGCCCAACTCTGCTATCTGGAACACTTTTTGTGGAACTGTTTTGAACTAAATGTAAAGCTCCTGGAGTTTGTGTAATGGTGAAATTTGAGAGTCACTGGCATTTAGAGCATAGTCAAGAGAATGTCATCTTGTCAGGGGTGAGAGCTTAAAACTAACAGGGGTGCTTGTGTGAGCAGTGGTATTGAAGCCAAGCAGCCCAACTCTGCCATCCGGAAGTGTGCAAGGGTGCAGCTAATCAAGAATGGGAAGAAAATTGCTGCCTTTGTGCCCAATGATGGTTGCCTGAACTATATTGAGGAGAATGTAAGCAACTGCTTTTTCTATACCTGTGTGCAGAGGGTATTATTGACACGAATGTTGTTGTATCTGTGTGTACTGTATTGGGTATTGCTAGGAGGGCTGTTTTCTGTTTACACATGCCCAAACTTCTGTATTGATCAATAGATGTGTTGTTTTACAGGATGAGGTTTTGATCGCTGGGTTTGGCCGGAAAGGTCATGCTGTTGGAGATATTCCTGGAGTGCGGTTCAAAGTGGTGAAGGTATCAGGGGTGTCACTCCTGGCATTGTTTAAGGAGAAAAAGGAGAAGCCACGATCATAGAGGCTTCTCTTTGTTTCTAGGTTTGTGCATGTGATCAGGATTTTCCTTGGTGAAATTATCTGCCCAACAGCTTCATGGGAAGTAGCAGTTGGCAAATTGCAGAGCACTGTTCTCTGATTTTATTTCACAATTTTTGAAGGGATGGTCTTTATATACCATAATTCTTACATCTTTTCCTGCTACAGATGAATCTTGTTGTTGTGCTATGGATCAACTTTGCCAAGATGGATTTGTCCTGTATTTGAGAGTGGATACTAGTGTAGAAAATGCAATAATACAAGTTGGTCAATTACATGCAGTCTTCCAGAATTGAATGAAAGGCATCAGCCTCACCCTGTGATTAATTTAATTTACAGAAATCTTGAATTTGCACCGGTGGTTATAGAAACATACTTTTTTTCTTTTTGGTACGAGTAAAGATTGTCCCAGTGCTATTTGTGAACCGAGATTGTGGAGTGAGTTTTTGAATAACTAAAATTAGGGCCAGAGAAGTTAACTGTTAGTACTGTCCGTTGCAGTCCACGGGGTCTGATTTGCAAAACCGAAATTAGATTTTATTTTCCAAGAACCAGATCTTCAATGCGATTTTTGGTTCCATTTATGCATGTAAATGCAACCGAAACTGTTGTGATTTTATGTTTTAAATTGCTGCATAAGAGTAAAGAACTGCCTAACACCCGAATTTACCACCTAGTAACGCTTAACTCGTTTGAAGGAATACAATCCAGAGAACAGAGACAGGGGAGCGAAATGGTGGAAGAAATTAAACCCTACAATACACAATCTAGGTGATTGGTAGCACCATTAATAATGCTAAGACCATCCTGGAATTAAAAAGTCAAATGTGTCATTGTGAGCCTTGTTGATCAAAATGAGTGTACAATTCCATTCAATCTTTGCATACTTAACAATGCCATACAAAATCAAATATGTCCGTGATGGTGTCCAAGTCTTTGGTGTCTGAATACCATCCAAGGAACTAAAGAAGAGGGGTTTGTATATTAGAGCCCAAGGTTACCATGTCTAGCTTGAGTACATTCAAAGAACCTTTGTGGAAGAGTTTTCATGATGTAAGTCAAAGCAAGGGCATCTACTATCAGTGGGTTAAACCTTCATCCCTTGGGTCTAAGAACCCACTTTTTTTCCAAGACCTTCATAATGTTGATACTTCCTCCAGTCAGGTAAGAATGTTCTTGGTAGAACATCCTACCACTTCCCCTACAATAGGTTTTGAGTGGCGTTGGCAAGTTCTCTGGTTTGTCAAAAGTGTCAAACACAAGTGTTTAGGTTCTCATGAACTAGATCCAAATCATGAAACTAATCTTTTGCTAGATCTGGAACTGTGAAAAGCATTTATTGAACACAAATTCAAATTCTTTAAACGAGCAAGTTGACAAGTAAATTGAAGTGATGAGTTTTAATTATCTATATAACTCTGTACCTATACCATGCCCAATTTTAATTTGCTATTAAACTATATATATGCAATCTCCAATTTTGAGGAGCATGTACCATTTCCGTGGAACCAAACTAAATTTTTCAATTGAGCCTGAAGGTTCTTGAACAATATCCCAAAACTAAAACCCAAAGGTTTAAAAATTTGAAGAACCAAGCTCAAACCAGCACCAAGAAAACTTACCAAAAAATTGAAGTATGAAAACCAAGACCAAAGGTTCTCTTCAAAAGGAAGAACCCACCAATTCTGCTCTCAGCACATTGTCTTGTGTGTCCACCAACTTCCTTCACTATCTACTCCAAAACTCCCTTACTATCATCCCAATCAGCACTTTCTTTAGTGAGGAATTTTTGACACTTCACAACAAAAGAAAAGCCAGAAAACATGCCCCAAAGTCACCAGATTTAGACAATGGGTTTCAGCATTTCACCCAAATATAGCAGGTTCCTAAACTTCTAAACTTTCCTCTCTGACCTGATTGACCAGGTGAACTTTCCTCTATGCAGACAAATTGAGAAAATTCACCCAAAAAATTTACAGGCTAGGACAAATTAACTGTAGCCAAATTAAGTTTGTACTAGCCACAAGAGGACTCATCCTCTTCTGGATGATCTGCAGACCCCCTACCTCTGCCTATGTCTATAATATGCTGGCCACCAAAGCAAACCCACTCATCTAGTTACATGTGCAAAAGGCACCTTATGCCCTAAAAGATCCCATTTTGAAAAGATGGCCCTTTTGAACACTAGACCGCCCCAAAAATTCCTAATCCCACATCAAGTAATGTACATGTAAGAGATGCTGATAACCAACTAAAACATGCTAGTACATCTACTTGCATTTTGTGCCAAAAAAGCATGGGTTTCAACTAGGTTAACTCTCACTGCAGCTCCCCAACCATGAGAACAAACAAGGTGACTGACTGAACAAGTTGTGAACTGAACAGAATAAAACAAGTCCCTTTACTAAAAAAATCAACCAGACATGGGAATGTAGAAAAAGGCAAGAAAGAAGACGGATTGAACAAGTTGAAAAGGAACATGTAACAAGTCCCTTTCCTAAGATAAATCAGTCCTGAGAATGTTGAGATGAGATTGTAGTCACTGGTATGCCTGCTGGCTGGCTGTCATCAAAGTGCAAGTGTTGGATTCTGCTTCCTTGCATGTTCCGGTATTAAGCGCTGCAGAATATCTGGGGTTGCCCCTTTTAATTCTGTTCATACCATCCAGAGTCACGTAGTCAGTGTGTGGAACAAGAGAAGACCATTACTTCACACCTTTGCATGCATCAGGCACAAGATTGGAGATTGAGAGCAGCCTACCTTGTGGCTTGAAGTTAAACAGAGGAGGCAGTGGCCGACCATTGGGTAAGCGGCAGTTGGGATCACGCAGCTCGTCAAAGAAAGGATGCACACAGGCCTCCAACTGCATGAAACCGAAAAAACCCCAACACACAATTTGGCCATGTTAAGTACTTAAAGACCACTATATGGACTTGCCACCTCCTAGAGTAGCTGTATAACCAACCTTAACATGATCATATTGATGTAATAATAGTACACTCTTGTCCACATTGTCCAAGAAAAAGTTGACATTCCATTCACAGAAATAGGCAAGACAGTTAGACATAGCCAAAACAGCAAACAGACCGCATTGCAGCGCAGGTTTGGAGAGTATTGAAGAAGCCTTGAGACCAGGTCCACTGCTTCAGGTGGCATCCGTTTGTGAAACACCTGCATATAATATAATCAAATCAGCTGGAAGTACTACATGAAATTTGAATGACCTAGGGGGATGACATTTGCAGATATGCTTGAGAGACTATATCAGAGGGAACATACTTTGTGCCAGGGATGAGCCTTGATTTGAGGGAACTTGAACTCTGTGTAATTGGGATTCATACACTTGATTTCCTCCCGTGTTGGGGTACCCAGAACTTTTATAATCTCCACCAGTTGATCCACCCCACTTTCTCCAGGGAACAAAGGCTGCAAACACAACCCAGCACCTTGCAGTTGTAAACAACCAAAACCTGAGACAAATGCAAGTGACCAAATTGCTACCTCATGAGCCTGACTCACATCTAAACACAAAATTGCTAGTCATAAGATGAGTACAGTTCTAGGGGTAAACCCAAGAGAAAAAGTCAACTGTAGTGTATTAAAGACACTATGATAAGAATGTAGATGTCCATCCTGTAAAATCAGGGAATTCGTACGAAAACATACTTGACCAAGGAGCAGCTCAGCCATAACACACCCCATAGACCAGATGTCAATGGCAGTGGTGTATTCAGTGGCTCCAAAAATGAGCTCTGGTGCTCGATAGTATCGAGAGCATATATATGAGATGTTGGGTTCCCCTTTCACCTGTGGACCGCAAAAGAATGGATAATGAGCTGCCAGATTAGCTTACAAGACTGTACAGAGAACAAATATGAATGCCAGAAACATTGTGCAAAAAAGATTGTGAAGTTCAGAGAGTTGTTTACATGAGAAGGTAGAGTTCCTTCAACTAAAGCATCAAATTGATTCAGGACATAAGTAGAGAAAAGTACTTACAAGAACTTTGGCACTACCGAAATCACACAGCTTTAGTTGATGGGTGTGAGGGTTCACCTATCACATACAACACCAAATTTCAGCCAAGTATCTTGACAGCATTCAACACAATGATCTTTGAGAAGTACTCTGTTCTGAGAGTAACTGCACTTAACCATAAATGCCAAACTGTGAACAATAACCATGACCAGCAAAGGTAGCACGTGCAGCTATACCAGCAAGTTTTGGGGCTTGATGTCCCGATGGCAGACACCAGTGCCACCATGAATATACGCCAGCGACCTACATATCTGATACAAAAATCATCCTCCCATGCTTAGTCTTTACCTTCTGCCTTGAAAGATTCCCACACTTTTTCTCCCATTTCTCATCCAGTGTGTACATGCTCTACCTTCTAGGTGAAAGTATGATGGACACAGCACCAAAGAACATGTGAACATCAGTCTGACATCATCCTCAAGAATGAGCAATAATCAATACCTGATATGTGTACAGTTTCACATAGACCAGTGGCATGCGCTGGTTCATGCGATTGTAATGCTTGGAAATTCGGTACACAGTTTCTGGAACGTATTCAAGGACCAAGTTCAGGTATAACTCATCCTTGTCAGTAGTAGAAAAGAAGCAATGTTTGAGAGCCACAATGTTTGGATGATCAAGCAACCGCATTATCTGTAGTTCACGATTCTTGTATCTCTTATCCTGCAGCACCTTCTTGATGGCCACAGTCTCTCCAGTCTCTATACACTTAGCCTGCACCCTCCCCACATAGCTGAGTTTATTAGAATGACAGGCAGAGCCAATGTAGATTCTTTTCACCATTCCCATCAGCATTAATAACCTCCCAAGTCCTTCCCAAAAAGGTTAAGAGATCAAGACCCTCTATGCCAATACTGAGTAAACTGCAGCAGTGAAACTTGGGTGGGAAAAAAAGGAATGAAAATTGAACCTGGAATACAATTCCAAAAGAGCCTGTGCCCACAACACGCTCTGCTGAATAGCTGATGGTCTGTCACAAGGGCCACCATTTATCAACCTACAAGAGATCACATGTATAACTGGATATCGTTGAAATGAGTAGCTGAAAAGTGTGTACATACTGTCTGTTTCACTTGACTTCCCTACACTCCACAGCTCAAGATGAAAATAGACCTGCTTTGGTTGACCATTGCGACCACCAATGGTGGTTGCAATAATGTGACCTGTCTCAGTGCCATTTCCATCCACCACGGTTGCCTCAAGCTCCTGCAAGTCCTGAAGAACACCTGGTGTGTGAGATTTACAACTTTACATAAGAGAGACCTGAGAGCATTTGCAAGTACAAACCACAGCATCTGATACAGTTGACAACAGATGCAAAGCCATGGCCTTGTCTCTGGCACTAAGAGAACACATGCAAGCCGGCACAAAAAATGGAACAAAAAGAGCCCGACAGCCAGGTTCAAACATACACAAACACAGCCACATCAGGAAGTAATCAGCAACATTTATCAGTAACTCTGGCAATGGATGCTAAGCCTGGCATTAGTCCTAATGTAGGCAGGCAGCTGAAACCATAGCTTGTAGGAAGAAAGATGAAATACATACCTTGTCATCAATATGGTCAATCTTCTTATCACCCTTGATCTTCATGTCTTGCATTTCTTTAGGAAGGGATTCCACACCACTTGATCCTACCTTGAAAGGTGCACCTACCACTCCTGTGGTATTGTTACTACTGGCAACTGTGGCCAGCTGGTTGCTGACAGATGCCATAGACTATCCCCTGTCCCCTGCCCCTTTGTATGGGCTTGCAGCAGTTTGCCCAACCCTTTGGATCACCGTCCCTTAGCTGCATGCTTCCATAGGTCCCCCTCAGCACCAACAGCAGCTGTATTACTTTACCATCAGCAGTTGCGGCAACCAATGGCACCTTTCTTTTCCTTCCGTTTTACTTCCTATTTGAGCTCTTCTTGCAGTTCATTCAGTATTTCAGTGTTGCAGCAGGTACCTTTGGTCTCTTCTCTCTCATATCATCTCATGTCCACAAGAGCAGAGCTGCAGGAAAGAATGTCATCATTAAAACTGGATTCTTTATATGTGATGTGTAAAATATATATATCTTTACAACACAATTGAAACCATTCATCATAAACATTGTGACAACATGATGCTCTCCCCCTACAAGAAGAATTTCATAAAACATTTCATAACTCTGCACAGCACCAGACACTTGGAAAAACTAGGGATTATTGTAACAAAAAGCAGAAGTTGCTCTCAGAAGAAGCTCAAGCTCAAAGTTCAAGCATAAGCTCCAGCATTCATTCCATGCTGTTCCAGATGGCTTCAGAGCATCTGACACCGCTAAATTTTGTGCCATGGTAAGAAGAAACACTCTATTCCTCAACCAAGCATCTGTCACATGTGTGGTAGTCCCATAAAGGAAGAAAAAGAAAAGCGATACACCTCAAGAGCGTATAGCAAACTGAAGCCATTATTGTGGCCGGTATGAGAGTAGTCAGCCTAACTACAAGTTCTTCCGTTCTACAGTCTTAGCACCTTCAGCTCAGCAAGGAGTAAAGCATGGAACAAGATCAAAACCAGTATGAACAGCTTTGCTCCTACAATTCCTGCAACGCTCATTTTCTTACACAAAAGATATGCGTGAAGGAGAGGAACGCGAGGGGAGAGAGCGGCTCATGAATGCTAGAGAGGCTCCCACACTTCACACGAAAACGGATTGACAACATTCTCAAAACCAAAGGGAAAACAGGGAACTCGACCTCTCCCATTATACTATCCACCTCCAGCTGAAGAGCGCGGAAGGAAGTGGATGAAGGAGCAAGAAAGGGGTGGGGGGGAAGCACAGCCGAAACCAAAGCTTATCTATATCTCTACTCCTGAAATCTATCCAGAAGAACAACAAGCAGACAAGAAGACCTTCGATATAGTTTACTTTACATTCATTTCAGAGGCTTGTTTCAAGCTCGGCAGACACCCGAAGGAATGGCAAAACCAACAAAACACCAATCAAGCAAGCAATCAACCGGAGGCAAAATGCCACCAGCAAAGCAGAGCGAAGAAAGGAGACGAAAAAGCCACCGAAACAGAAACAAAACAAACAAACAAGAAAGAAAGAAGAGAAATAATGCTCACATTCTCAGAGTCACGGGATCAACAAGGGCTGGCGGACAAGCTGTCCTGTCGGCGCTTGACATCACAAGCATGGCACCAGTCCCAGACGGATTCGGATCTCCTCCATCATATTCCTACCCTCCTCCTTCCACCTCCTCTCCTGCACTACAAAACACAGACAGACAGACAGATACACACACACACACACACACA
>Ga0116231_10008585_pt1 | contig 17851 bp, 12 predicted proteins | sample S1TSphgellanicum_2_FD_89695 | JGI IMG/M metagenome (GOLD analysis project Ga0116231, IMG submission 89695) | Host-associated microbial communities from peat moss isolated from Minnesota, USA - S1T2_Fd - Sphagnum magellanicum MG | ecosystem: Host-associated > Plants > Peat moss > Unclassified...
GTAAAAAATTCCACCTTCCATTGTTTCTGGTTGAAATAGTGCAAGCATTTGCCTTTGTTTTGTTGCTACATACATCTAGTTTCTACATTATTGTCCTCATCAATATACACCTTAGCCAATTCGTGGTCATTCGAATCCAATATGTTTTTTTTAAATGGCATTTTTGCTCGATCATTAAAGATTAAATTCATAATTTGCAAGGGACCTTTAATATGCACTAGCTTATTTAATTCACATTTTGTTAATTATTTAGTGTCACTTGTATTTTCTTATAGCATCCATAAGAAATTATGAATTGTCATCACAATCAGTGGATGACTTTAAAACCATCTTTTCAAGGATTGGGTTACCACAAAGTGGAAGTGTCTCTTGCAAATCACACTCAATGGTTTATTTGTATGTCCTTAAGCTTATCTTCCAACTCTTATACACTAGTAGGTCAAAACATGTAATAAGAAGCCAAATGGATTACTTTGGAAAAGGATTCCAAGTCTTTTTTCCTAAAAATAACTTTTACATGCAAATGATTTTTTGAATGAATTTTTTTGTAAGTTGTTCTAAAAATATTAAAATTTTCTTCAATGCATCACATTTGTTTGGTTTAAAAGTTGTAAATTCCTTACAAATTGAATGTTTCATCTTGAAAAATGATCAAAAATTGAAATCATCACTCAAAATTAAAATTTCACATTCTTTAATTTTATTATACTCTAAGCTATAATTTTTTTTAATACATCATGTACATTATATACCCATTTATATGTGGTAAAAGACTTTTGAAGTTTTGAAAATTTGAAGCAATTTTGAAACATTCTTTGAATTTTTCAAGTTTTAGAATTTCGCATTTTTTTAATTATAAGTATTTTTTTAGTGTGGCTAATATGTTCTCATTGTTTACTTTTTAAAAATGAAAATTATTTTATTATATGAGTCCTTTTTATAATGCTTTGCAAAATTGACTCTTTCTTATGCAATAGATGTACAGTTTCAAATGTTTAAAATTAAAATTAAAACTTAAAATCAGATCAAATGAATTTTTACTTTAAGTTCTTTGACATTTATATGAAGGAAAAAGGTCTAAAACTTGTCATGAATACTATGGTTTCAAATGGTCATAAAAAAAAATTGATTTTCATTGATTCTATTCAACACCTTATGCCTTTTTTGGTTCCTTGTCACACATTTTGAATCTACTTTAATGTTTTTGAAAAGAAAAAGGCCTCATTCTCCCATTCACAACTTGGAGCATGTTCACCATGTTTAAAGGTAGCACTTGGACATTGTCACCAAAAGCCTTGTTTCATTTCAATTATACCCTTTTCAATGTCCACTATCACCTATTTTGATGAAAAAATCTAGTCCTAACAAATCATCATAATTGTCGATGTTGAGAATCATAAAATTCATGTTACATTGCACTTGTCCAATATGAACAATAAGCTTGCTAATCTTTTTGAAGGCTTGAATAACAACCATAGACATTGTTTTATATGACTTCATTCCTAAACACATGATGCCCAACTCCCTAACTAGAATAATAGATAACATAAACATTGATGCCCCAATGTCTACTAACCTTTCGACCAAATGATATTTATTTGTATTAGTAGGTATTTGCAAGGTGTTACTTTGATGGCTCTTGTTTATACAAATCTTGTGAATTATTGGAGCTCTTGATTTAATCACCACATGATTTGTCCACAATACTTCATCCTTTTCTTCTTGATTAGCTTGATTAGGTTTTCCACATGTATTCCAACTCTTTTGGGATTATGAAGATAGATTCCATTGGAGACAACATTATCTTTCCTTTCATAAAAGGTGCCTATAGGTGTGCCTCCACTAAAAATGAATAAGGATCTTGGACCTCATTGTCCCCTCCTTGCCAAATTCCATGACTCCTATTTCTATTATTATCTCCAATCCAATTTTTTCAATTTTAGATTTTGGTGGAAGCACACCTATTGGTACCATTCAAAATGGTAAAAATGTTCATGAAAATATGTCATGTTAAGTCCACACAATTGATTCACTTGTTCCAACATAACTTCAATATTCACAAGTATTTCAAAATAGTTTGTACTTACAAATGACGCTTTCCCATCCTTACCCCATGCATTTGTCTTTTGCATGTCTCATCCCTCCACATTTTACACATTTAAATTTTAGGTCATCTATTTGTGGGCATGATGTAGCAATATTATCATTGAACCTACACATTTGACATGTTGTAGAATTGTTGCTTCTTGGTGAACTTGCTCCCAAGGTTATTGAAACACCTTGTTTAAAAATATTTATTGAGAGATTCATTAAAATTATTAATTTTTTATTTTGTAAATCTCAACAAAATACTCTGGCAAAACAAGTTTTGAAACTTTGTAACACGAAATATGAAAAAAATTTATAGAAAAAAAATTATTGAATGAATTCAATAGAAGAAGGAAAATACTCAAACTTGAATGAATTTGAGTTACTTTTTTATTGTAGATGTATGTACCATAAATAGTGGGAGAGATCAAATAGATTTAAAAGTTTTGCAACATAATTTAACACTAAAACAATGCACAACTTGAATTTGAAAATAAGAAATGTTCTTGAAGAAGGTACCTCGGTATTCTTGCAAACAAGTATGTAAGTTTTGAAAGCAAATTTGAAAATCCTCAAGTGGTGTGATCTTCTCAAAGATATTTTTAAAAAATGAAATAGAAAATGAAAAGGTTTTAGATTCTAAGCCTTAAGTACTAATTTGAAAATAGGTACCATTACTTCTACAAAACTACATAAATGTGCAATGTCCATTTGGTAGACATAATAGTGTTAACCTCAAGAGCAAGTCAATACCCCTTGTAAAATAACCAATGTTCTTTCACAAGTTGGTCATTGTCCAAAATTAATTAAGGCGATGCCTTTATGGAAGTGTTAGAACCATCGTATGTGGTTAGTGCCGACCAAACTAGTAATTTAGTCATAGAATTTTGGAAACTCAAAAATTCCTTAAATAAAATTTAAATTCATCATTTTAAGAGTTTATCTTTAAGCCTTTGGAAACAACTTTTTAATGTTATATCACTTGTCCCAATTAGAGGTGATTTGATTTTTGTAATTGTCAAAAAGGTGAAGTCTACTAGTCGATATGATAAAGTTTGGTAATCATTTTAGTAGACTTTGTAGATAATGTCATAAGAGCTTTGGTGACTCATAACTTGGGCAAATAAACTCCAAAAATTGAGTGTTTTAAATGTCTATTTTGTGTCACTTAGAAGGATTTTTCCAATGGCATGTTAATAATACCAATCAAAATTCATCTACCATTTGAAATTATAAAAAGTGTAATTACTTCTAGTAGAAATTTCAATAGACATTTTTGATAATTTGTGACTACTTTCAGCATGAGATTTTAAATAATTTTTGAACTATTTTCAGCAAGGCAACTATCTTTTTATATATTTTTTCCTCTAGCTATTTATGTTGTTTTTCTAAAACACTAATCAAAATTGTCCCTTTAACATTCTCCACAACTAAAACAATGCGCATATATCTTCATCATGCTCTTCCTTAAGAGGTTCAAAAGAAATTTCTCCTAATTTAGCTAAAACACATTCAACTTCTATTGCAATTGTTAGCATATTTTCCATGTGAATATAATCTCATACCACACATTGGTTCCTTATCTCATATGGGCCAAAAATCTCCTCCTCTATCCCATGCATCTAAATCTTCCCATGAATAAACAATTTCTCAAGCCTATAATAATAGGTTTGAACTCGTTGTTTTGAATCAAAGTTAATGGCATCTAACCTATCCTTATGTCTTCGTGATCCATTCTCCCATATTTTGAACCATTTCAACACACATTGTTGCCAATCAACAAGACTAATGGGAAATCTCTTGTACCAATCTTTGGCCTTACCTATCAAGTTAAGGTGGACAATCTTGAACAACTTTGCTTAATCAATGTCTCATACTTCAACCACCATTTCAAAATGCTCCACCCAATTTATCACATCTTCAAAATTTCTTCCCCAAAACAACTCATCCATGCCCTTATATGGCTTGTCGTTTCTATGATCTAGTCAACTTCTCGAATGCAAACTCAACTCAATCTAGATCTAGAGTAATACCACCAACAGCCACTAACCCTAAATCCAAAGGCTTGAAAGCAAAAAAAAACATGATTTGGCTGTCTATTAGATCCAATCCAATCACTCGAATTGCACCAAAACTTGATACACAAAATGATGAAAGTTGTTGGAACTGGTGCTACAACTCCCTTATAAATTATTGAATGAACTATTTGTTCATAAATCAATTGAGGATCTATTCTTGCATTCTAATCTTCATCGCTTGAACTTGACATTTCTAATCAGACAATAAAATGTACACCATCCAAAAAAATTGTAGCTAACATAATTATTCCACTGTCATTATGACGCAACCAGATTGGATAGCAAAAGAAAGGGGGATGATCTACTACCATTCAAACAAAACTTGCTGGGTATCACACTTAACTTCTACAATATTGAATGGGCTCAAAGCTTTCTGTGTTGTGTAACAAACAAAAGGTTATTAGCAAAGCAATCTCAATATCAATAATCAGTTCTACATTCTTTGGAGTTCACAACAACATTCCGTAGATGATGATTTCAATGTCCTTCCATCATAACTTGCATATCCATGAAAAAACTTTTGAAGGAGCTTCTGCATCTCTATGTCAGATCCTCTTGTTATGTTCCCATCTCTGATCCTTTTTCTCCACTCTTGGCAAGAACCCAAAGCAAACATATGACTTCTTGTGCTTACAACGAGCTTTCCTCAACACAATCTTGCCACATTGATAATGTTGTTCAAATGCAATCCAATCTTCACTTATGTGAACGATCCCTCAATCTTATTATCGCACTTGAAACTTGAAACATGTTAATGAACAAAGAACTTGGAATCTGACCATCTCCAAGTCCCAAAATGAATCACAGACCACATTCACATATTCTTTTTCTTATATATATATATATAACTTCCTTTCTTCACAATTCAACAACATAACAATAGGCTAGAAAACAAATTCAACAAACACAAATTTTCTGGCACAACACCTGTGTAGTGCATCAAACTTCCCCCACCAGACTGAAGACAAAGAATGGTGACTATGATGCTCACTTTGTACTTGCAGATACTCTTATCAAACTTCCTTACAAACTTGACCTAATTTCAAACATCTCCATAAGCAAACCCTCACAAACAGAAAAACTACTTCCTCACGTAAATTAGGTGTTGGTTCTCTTAAAAAGTTCTCCCCACCACCTCATAGGATCCGGAAAGTGAATCTAGATTTGTCATCACTTGCATTTCACTTTCTTTGATTATTCATTAGAAATCTACAGAGAACCTAATTGTGCAGCAGAACACAATTGATCCTCAACAAATTCCTACTCACAACACACCTCAAAATAATGTTATAAGCTTGCAGAACTTTCCAAATGTTGTGAAAGTTGAAAGATAGATTCACTGAAGAAAATCTAACAAAAAATTTGAAGCAGAAAAGTGAATTAAAAATTCTCATCCCACTCAGTTTCAAGTCACAACATTACCATTAACAATATGGTAGGAAGAAAGAACTTCAATAAGGCATTCATGCAATTTAAACAACTTTCAAGCCCAACAACTTCTGTGACACTTGTACCATGTCTTTCAAAGTGCAAGTATGACAATGTATTTCACATGTCACTTCACAAACACTAGCAAACTCTGTGACATGAACATGTGATGGTAAACTCTGTTTCTTATATAGTTTTCTGACAGTTGTGCATTGCTGGATTGAGAGCATATACTCACTAGCTTTCCAGAGAGCAAGCTATCAAACTGTCAGATAAGCCAGATTTAGCATTGCAATACAAGAAGTATGAACAATTTGAGTGGCACGACAAATTCATGGACAAAGTAATGATTCAGTTCATGAACCTTGACTATTAGTGAGCCATAAGCAATTTGAGCAGTAAATGATGTACTTTTCACTGAAGGTTAGTGAATAGCTGAATCTTTCCAAATAAACTCAATTGCTGTGAATTCAGAAGCTGGTTATTTCTCTTGAAAGAAAACAGATACACAAAAATATCTCCCTGATCTCAATAAGCATAGTACCCATACTTGACAGACCCTTGACCTCAAAAAGCATACAGCCCATACTTGACAGATAATGCACAACCCTAGTATGATTGTACTGGACCTATGACAAGGCATTCTTTCCTAGAAACTCTGGAAGCACTCTACATAACATATGCACCACCCAAATTCTACAATCAACTCTTTTCACCAACTCTTTTCATCATTTTCATGGTCATATCTTGTTCCGAAGCAGTTGAGGTTGTGCTACTAAGTTTCGAAAGGAAGTACCACATGGATGTTTCTTTCACGATCACAATGGCACTAACTCAGTATACACCCCTTGCTGGAGGCTTCTCTCCTGCCAAGTTCACTCGTAACTGTCTTCCATCATGCTCCTGTTGGAACAAGAAAAATGGTACGAAGCTTCAGAATTCAAGCTTGGAAGCATATCAAAATCAGGGAGGAACCTTGCATATGATGAAGCAGACTGCATATAACATCCCTACAAAGATCAGACCCTCTCTAAACAGAAACCCCTTTCACAAGAGCTGTTAACTGAAACCACAAGCAAAAGTGAGAAAATCTGCAGAAAGACTTACAGCTCCATCCAAGTTGTTGATTGCTTCAGTCACTTCATCTGCAGAAGCTAGAGTCACAAATCCAAAGCCCCTTGACCTCCCAGTTTCACGATCACTAATAACCTTTGCATCCAAAACCTTTCCATAGTCACTGAAAATAGTTTCGAGGGTGACATCATCCACATTCCAGGAAAGATTGCCCACAAAAAGTTTGTTGGGATTGTTGTACCCACCACCTTCTCTACGTGGAGGGCTGTTATTGTAGCTGCTTGTCCTTGGCTCTCTTGAAGGTGCTTGAGGAAAGTTCACCTTCAAAATTCTCCCACCAAAGTCCTGGAGAGAAAAAAGCTCACAATTATATTTCCAGATGAAATACCACAATCAAGTAACTCAACATAATGAGGACAATCAAAAGACTGCCCAGCTTGATGCAAAATAGGGATTGATGGTCATGTTGACATACGATTCCATCCAATTTCTCGATGGCAGCCCTGGCATCCTGAACTGTGCTCATCGTGACAAAGGCAAATCCACGACTTCTTTGAGTCATTCTGTCATATATAACCTGAAAACACAACCAGAATAAATGCCTATTAGACTGAAACTCTGAGACTACTGTGGTCACCGTGCTCTGAACAGCGAAGGCCTCAACTATAGAAAACACGAAGAAAACGGTCTTCAGTTGGAGATTTGTCAAATCTCCTAAGAACTTGCAGAAGGCAGGTCTGTCGATCACCATGCGAGTAGAGGGAAACATGCACCTATACTTACGGAGAACACATCTTGTCTGGAATGACTGGTCCATCGTCAATATCAACAATCCAACCATAGGATGTCCGGGCTGCATTGAATGAGTGGACAATTCAAGATGTGCCAATACCTATAGATGTCTACTTTGTACCGCAAGGGAAACAAGAAGAGATTTCGAAAGAGCACCTCAACAAGCTCAACACTTCCGCAGTCTTGGAAGACCTCGGCCAATTGCTGACTATCACAGGTCCATGGCAAGTTTCCGACGTACAGCTTTGAGCCCTCAGTAGCTTCCGGGGAAGCGATGGCGTTCAAGTTGAGGGGACCATCGGCATCATTAGTCACGGGGGAAACCAACTCATCGTCAGAGCCTTCACCAGACGGCTCCACAATCCCACCCGAGGCAAGCTCCTCATCCTCGATTTCCGACGCGTACACGGAGACGGTAGTGCTCCTCAGAGACCTCCTGCTGCTCCTTCTGCTGCTGCTGCTACTGCTGCAGCAATTGAATGACAGACGGGAAACAACGACGGACATAGGAACCGCGTCCACGTTCACCTTTGCCGCCGGCTTCACTTCTGCACGCCCGGACACGACCGCACACGAGCCGGTAGCCACCGCGAAGGTGATACACGAGGTCGCCATAGCAAAAAAAAAAACCGAAAGAAGAAGAAAAACGAACAGAAACTGCTCTACCTCCTAAGGAACGAACGCTGCAGAAAAGAATCCGCGAAAACAAAAACCAGACAAAAACCGAAGGAGAAAAAAAAATTCAAGAAAATTCTAGTCCAACTCCAAACGCCGCAGCAATCAATCCCTCCAAAGAAAGCCAGACAACAAAATGAAATACAAAACTCACAAAATTGCAACGCTTGCAATTTGTTTGGCTTTCCTCCGATGCTCTTCGGAGGACACGCTCTTCTTCGCTCTGCCACCGCGCGATGGAGACGATATGGGCGTCCATGGTACCCCCATGTACAGCTTCCCTAACCATCTTATCACCGTCGATTCCTCTGCTTCCACGGCCACGATGTGAGCGACTCCATGTACGGCCTTCGAAACCTAATTTGAGCCTTATTGTAACCGTTCAGATTCATCTCTCGACGGTCACGATGTAATTTACGTATGTGAGAATCCGGGTGGCCAGTAGTGAAGAAGAGAGGAGGATGTGTTATCGATGGCCATCGAGTGTAATGACTAAACCCTAATTCTCGCTTATTTTTAACCGTCGATCTTGAGTACTGGACGGCTTCGATGAGGTTATGGCCTGTAACCCTAAAAGCAGAAAATCCGTGATTCGGAGTTATACACATCCGAAGTGAATGGATTAGGGTTTAAGGTTTTGTCATCTTGTAGACCGAGCTCTTGAATTGAGTGAAGAACTTTGCCAATTTAAGATGGCAGACTTTGCAGACACAGAGAGAGAGAGAGAGAGAGAGAGAGAGAGAGATGTAAATTCTATGAACAATTTGCAACTATCTAACAGATCTCAGTATTGCAAGAGACCTGATCATTTTTCTTCCTTGTGTGGAGATGGGGTTGAGTTCCAGTTCCTCCTCTAATCCCAACCTAGTTAGTTTCTCAACTCCAAACAAGTCCACAAGTCTAGCCATGGAAATCTTCTAAAGCTCAAAAGCGTCAAACTTGTTAGAATGATTTTCGGCATATCCAGATTTCAAAGGATCATAGGTTTACTTATTTTGAAGACAGGCCAAAGGCTGCTTCAATTTCAATCAATCAGCAGCTCCCAACTTGAAGTGAAAATGCTCTTCTTGTTCATCTTCCAAATATACAGGGGCCGCGATGTTTACAAATCTGGATCTCACAACTAGGTAAAACAAATATTGTTAAGTTTAAGGCAATTGTGAGTCTGGTTTTGGAGTTTTTAACCACAATATGCTTCTGTTTCTCTTCAACAAATCAAGAAAGACTTAATCACATAAGGATGAGGACGCTTTGGTGATTTGCTTGCATTCAACGTGTGTGCGCATGTCTGGTTGTGCACAGCTCAACTTCCACATGGTTGGGTCCAGGTTGATCCTCCAATGACCTTGCAATCAAACTCCAAAGCTGCTGAGGGTTCTCATCCTTGCATCCAGCACTTGGAAACCCCCACTTGGAACTGCTGCAGGTTTAGGGAAAGAAGAAAGAGGTTAGGAGAAAATATCAATGCCAGCAGGGAACATATGACCATGACTCCAGAAACCCTCCATCACCAATTGGTCAAACAACAATCAAAGAGTAAACAAGGCAGAGTTCTCAATGCACAGACCCATTCCACCAGGATCTCAAGGGAGGAATTTCTACTTTCTTGCTGCAAAGCTCAACCATGCAAGCCCCCAAGGACAGAATCCACATGAAGTGGACCTAAATTGCAGTCATTATTAGGGAGAAACCCTACCTTCTCTGTCTCCACACATCAACCATTTTAAGGCCCAAGGACAGAATCATGTGGTGTGGAGCTTCATTCAACTTTGATCATTGAAGCTGGGATTGCTGAGAAACCTGCGCTTTGTCCAAAAATGGACACAACAGGCACATTCACTTGTATTTAGAGAAAGCCCGAACTAATCATATGAACTTGAGGTTAGAATCCATTCTGCATAATGCTGCTCCAGGTCAAATACGTCTAAGCTTTATAAGAACTACACGGACTGTAACCTCATGCAAATTTCTACAAGTTCTCCCTGGTCAGATGGTTGGTTCCTTTCATAGAAATTCCATGGAGTCTCTCATCTCTGGTTCCAACACCTGGACATACATACACATATATAATTCTATGCAGTTCCAGAGCAAACTCCACAATAACACTTTGAGAGTAACTGTTGCATTAGTTCCAGCAAAACCCTCATGGAATCAAATGAAACATGACAGGAATGAGTGCAGTCAGAACCTTGAGATCATCACAAACAAAGTATCAGACCATCATCACAAAGTCATAATGTCCAGTTGTACATGGACAATTTAAGGTGGTAATACATCAGACCTGGATATATCACCATGAGTGTGATCTGACAGAAAATTCAAGGTTCTAATCCACAACCCACATGCTTTAACTCTACACCACAACCTACTTGCTTCATCCGTGGACAGAGAAGATTGTAGTAAGCTGGAGGCTCTGGAGGATGATAAGACTTTGACCATACAGTCTCTCCTTTTCATCAAAACAGAGAACCTAAGGTTTAAATTTAGATAGGTGTTGCACAAGAAACAAGTTTAGAGCATCATCAAGGAGCTTTGGGTCATCTATATTCTCCCGGTCAACAACACCCATATCATGCAAGAGATGGATTGAAGCTTTTCCAATGAAACCACTAGCTGCTAATGTGCAAAATTATGTAAATCAAGTCCAGGGAAAAAGTCTGACCTCAAACGCTGTTTCCAGGCGGCGTTTACATACATCATGGTCAAGATGACATTGCAGAGCTCACTGCAGCACTCCACCATGAATCCCTTTTGGCCTAATCATCTTTGGAATAGATTGCAGCTACACCATAATGGTTTGCCCAGATTTTTGGGCACATTATCATATACTCTATCGACACCCATTGTTGGGAGCTGATGATGTCAGTGGGGGAAGTTGTGGCAGCTCATCAGTACTATTTGTGATGAAGGTGATGGTTTGAGACTTTGTGAGCAACTCTCATAAGGTTATGATTGCACCCATTGTCATGTTACCACCTTCAAATTGTTGGTGTGTGCATTTCTCCGCAATTTCCATTGTCTTGCCAGTATGTACCATGAGCCCATTGCATTGAGACTGCACTAGGACCTGTGAACTGTGTTTTCAGGAGAGGATTGGTTCAGCAGCTCTAGGATTTCTAGAATTCGGGTCCCTGCTGAAAACAAGTCCCATGTTGCATCACACAACTTGAGCCTCTTGTGTTGCTCCTTCCTGAGATCCAGATATCCTTTCAAAGTGCTTTGTTATGGAGTAAGTACTTAATTCCCTCTGCAATGTCAATAGTATCTTTCATGTTGTAGAAGTCTTAAGGAGGTGGGCAGATTGGTGATTGTAAATTGTATGTACAGTCATTGCAATCTGTGACCACTTCATGACCTCCTTGCTTCCAGTTCTTTGATTGCCAGACACAGAACAACAACAGTATTGAAATGCTACTATCTCCAGGATGGATACTTATCGGGTTAACTAATTTCTCGGTGGTTCTTGTTTGGATTCTGTCCAGGTGTTTGGGAGATCCTTGACATTGAAGAAATCAATGAATGGGAACATTTAGCCAATTCCAACATGTTCTTCCATAGGCATCATCCAAAATCAATTGGTGCAAGCAATCTTGATGGAAGATCTCTAAGTAGAATTGCATGAGTCAAGGTGATTCTTGTGCTCCAATTTTTGCCCTAGATTCTGTAGCGTGCCCATGAACCCAAATGGAAAGGAATCTGTCCTTGGCACATTCATGAGCAATCTCAAAGTCCCCTTACATCGCCCATCCCTACTTATTATCCAATCCTAGAAATAGCAAATTGTGGTGAGAATGTTTCACAACTTGTAGGTGTTAGCAACAAATAGTGAAGAAAAAGCTAGAGTTATCATAATGGAAAGTCATGCTACAAATGACAAGTATGAGGATCGATCGGTCTTTTGATAACGGTGATACAAAAATGAAAAACTTTCAAGAAACATTGAGTGAGGTTGAGATAGAGACGAATGAAGATGACAGAACATGGAGCTCTTTAGCAAAGTGCTCTTACACATTTACATGAACCTTTCATCACATAAACAAATGGGCTTCACACACAAGGGCTCTCACATCAAAGTTTTGTGACAAGCACCAAACTTAAGTGACTCCAAGCTATGGGGCAAAAGCCAATTTGGTACCCCATTGATTCTTTCTATCATTTTTGTCTCGACACTACAAGAAATCGTGGTTTTTCAAAGTGTTTAATTTGATTACATTGTTTGTTTTGATTTAAAATTTTGGTTAATTTGACTAGAGGCTGTAGTTGCTAAAATGATAATCATGTAATGGTCAATTGGCAAAGACATTGGCTTGCAACCGTGGAGACCATGTTTCAATCCTTATTACCAACATATATTATAAATCATATATATACAAATATGTACATATTGTATGTATGTATATACCTACACATATATAGATAGGTTGGTAAGTAGGTAGGTCATAGAGAGGTTGTGTTTTTGCATCATTATTTTTTTAAATTGGTTTATTTCTTTTGATTGTCATTTTGATTCAATGAAAGTTGGCCAAGTTGACTAGATAAAAAGACTAACAAAAAAATCACCAACCAATTTGGACATGTACAAAATGACTTGTCTAGCATGACTTCTAACTAATTAGTGAAATCAACAAATGTCACAAATTGGTTTCCTTTTATCAAAAAATTTGGTCAATTGAACCATGTTGTTTTTTTACAATGGACATTTTGCATTTGTATTCCAATTTTGGCACCAAACTATGGTTTTGGAGCTAAATTTCCATGATTTAATGGATAATATTAACATGCTTAAATGTTTAGCTAAATTTTTATTTTATTTTTCCTTTTGATTTCTTTAGCCATTAAACTCAAAGATTTTTTAATACATAAGATTCAAAGAACAAAGTGGCCACATTCACTTGGTGATGTAGTAAATTGTTGCGTTCAAAAACATCTAGACCTTATTCACACCACATGATTAACATCCAAGGTTAAGCCTTGTCCACATTGACATGAACTTTTAAATGTCTTTGTATAGGGACATATTAGGAGCCAAATAACACATTAAGATGTATTTGGGATGGGATTCATCCTTTCACACCATCCTTGAAGAATAGTGATTTTGCAATTGAAAACATAAGGGAAGTTTAATGTCCCCAAATAATATCTTTAAGACATGAAATCCTATTCTAGTATCGTAAACAACCAAGCCTTCAAACCATGTAAATTCGAATATGTTTTGCATACACATTCATTTAATCTATCAATGAAAATCATGGTTGATATTGATTATGAAACCAACAAAGTTTTTTTTTATTGTGATGTAATGTTTGTGTTTGAAGCAATCCCAAATTGAATCAATGATGTCCCCATAGTTGTTGGTTTCATTAAGTTTCAAGGATTCAAAAAGGCATGAGAAAAACATCCCCCTTCAAATTACAAGTTTTATCATTTGTTCATTCCATTGATGTTATCATAGGTCATCCAAAGGTGCTTTCCAAAATATTTCTAAATCTCTTACCAAATTTCAACATGATAATGTGGAAAAGTCTATTGGACCACTTGCTTTAAATAGTTTTAATGACCACAACATAACCATTAGTAATGTTCCCCTTTTGTTTTGTTTGTGACTATAATAACGTCCAAAAGAATTTGGCACTAATTAGATTATTTCTTAAAATTTTGAATTTTTAAAAATTTATAACTTGACACCTAATCTTGCCATTCTATATTGTAAAATTTTAACCAACTAACAAATGGGGAGCATTTGTGACCTCTAATGTGTTAATGAGATTAAAACACTTTTTTTTTGTTATTTTTCTTTTTTCAACTTCCAATTGAAAGGAGGCAATGATGTTGGGAATGCATTTAAAGCTTATTCAAGACTTCAATTCAATGTGAAGACTTTCAAAAAAGGTACATTACAACAAAGTATTTGAGGATTGAAAGAATCCAAAAGTTTCACTACCATCAATCTTGTCTTTTACACTATTTTAAATGACTTGATTTGAATCAAAATGGACACTCAAACAAGTTGACTTTATAGTTTAAAAAACCAATCAATATGTAAGGTAAAATACAAGTAACACACTAATCATTTTGGACATGACAAAATTATTAATTGTGTTTATTGTGTTATGTAAGTTTTGACTAACTACATGCTGTTTCATCAATTTTATTTTGACTAAAAATTTACATGTGCTAATTGATGTAGCTTGTCTATTTTAAATAAAAACCAACATAAATATTAATTTATGTTGACTATCATAAATCATGATTATAATTTTTTAATACTGTAATTTCAATTCATTAAAAATAATAGTTAGGTGGGAACAATTTACATGTTTTGCCTAGCATACTCATAATGTATCCAATTTAAGTCCTTGGCTCTTTAGGCATGTATATATAAGTTGCAAGTAAAAGGAGTTGAATTCTTCGCCTTTATGAGGAAAAAACAATTCCTTAGCCAATGCACCACAATTTCATTACACTTTTGTAAATGTATTAACTTTTGTAAACATATTATTATAAACAGGTTTATTTCACATATTTTTACATTACTTATGTAAATATATAGGAAGGTAGGTAATAGGCAAATAGGTCAATATTTTGATCTACTTGCCAACCTACCTACAATTTTCCCATGTATTAACAACCTACCTACCTACCTAATCACCTAATACCTACCTATCACCAACCTACCTAATTACCTAATACTTACATATTACCAACCCCTAAAGTTATGTATCTGCATGCACCTATAACCTACCTACATGTTTCATACGATACAACACAATATAACTTCCATTTGTAACTAAGTATTAATTGTAAAGAACATATGTGATTGACAACTTATAAATTGTTAAACCCATGTTTCACCCACTAATTGTAAAAAACAATGATGTGACATTTAGTTGCCAAGGTTAATTATATTATCAATTAACCTATTTTCACACTAGAAGAAATCTTGTCGTATGCAACCCGTTTTATTTGCAACTACCTATGACTATTAATCATTTGTAACTACCTTTGGTCATTTTTGTAACTATTTGACAAGTTTGGTCATTATTGCAACTATATGCTACAACTAAGTTGTGACTATTTTTTTTTCATCCTTCCATAGGGAGAAATTCTAATATGGTTTTCATTCAAGTAAAGGCATATATGTCCCATTCATCACAATAATGACCAAAATTAATCACACCACTAGGGGTGGACCTAGCTCCAAAGGTTGCATTAAAAATATATTAGGGGTATAACATACGGTTATGTTTTTACATGTGTATTAAAATTACATTTAGCTTGTATTTAAAGCATATTAGGTGTATATTATGCATACATTAAAAGTATATATGTATAATTTATGTATGTTCAAATTATCTACCTACCTAGCCTAAGTGCTACATGGTGTGGCTTAGGTCTACGTTTAACATTGGTGTCATGTGGCCAAGGTTTAGGCATAACCTTGGTTAGCTTAAGTTTAACCAACATTTAACCAAAGTTTGTTCAAATTTTAATTTCACTAAGTTTTGGTTTAAATTTAACCCAAGTTTAAATTTCACCAAATGTTAACGAAGGTTTAATGAAGGTTTAGTTTAGCTCATGTTTAGCCATAATTTAGGCAAGTTTTCATTTATCCAAAATTTAGCCAACACTTTGTTAACATTTAACCAAGTTTTCATTTAACCAATGTTTTGTCATCGCTTAACCAAAATTTATTCAATTTTTTGTTTTGTTAATGTTTAACAACAATTTAACCAAGTTTTAGTTTAACCAATGTTTAGCCATGACTTAGCCAAAGTTTTGTCAATTTTTAATTTTGTTAATGTTTAATTGCAATTTAATCACAATTTAACCAAATTTTAGTTTTGTAAAAATGTAATCAACATTACACCAATATGCATTCAAATACATTTTATGTTTCATTAAATTTTGAGTGAAATTGGACAAATTACCATGGTGAAAGTGGGCAACCCCTTAGTAAACAAGGACAAGTTGATACAAACAAGTGAATTCATTAATAATTAATTGAATTCACCAATAGTTAATCAAATTCATTAATAGTTAAATCATTAATAATAAATTCACTAATAGTTAATTTGAACATAGGCTAAGCACTTAGGAACCTTTACCAGGCTACCTAACCTAAGTTAAAAACCTAGCCCACCTGAATATGTAGCCCATCAACCTAGGGTGCAAGTGTGAAGGTTTGGACCATTCACCATGTTTAAAGAACAAATCTTTAACCATTGAACCATTATTTAAATGAATAATATATTTTTTTATCATCACATCACATATTATTATGCACATTTTTTTATACCTTAAACAATTCTTGGCAATTCTTGGTTATTCTACCATAAGCTATTCTAGGTTATTTTATCGTACACTATTATTGGTTATTTTATGTTATTCCACCATAGGCATTATAGGTTATTCCATTGTTGGCTATTGGTGGATATTCTATTGTAAGCTATTATAGGTTATTATATTATATGTTATTATAGACTATTATATTATAAGCCAGTGGTGGATATTATATTGTAAGCTATTGGTGGTTATTGGTGATTATTTTAGGTTATTTTACCATTGATTATTTATTATTATTATATTATAGGTTATTATTGTTTATTTTTTACTATTTGATAATAATTTTTTTGGTTATTCTATCATAAAATATTATTGTTTATTGTTGACTATTCTATTGTAGGTTATTTTAGATTAGTCTACTTTAGGTTATTCCACCTTAAATTATTATATATATTTTAAAGTTATTTAAAGTTATTATACATTACGATAAAATAACTTATAATAACATAAAGTAAAATGACCTTGAATAGCCTAAGGTATAATTTGAAATAACATATATTAATTAAAAATAAAATAACCTAAGGTGTAGCCTAGGTTAGATGGATAATTTAATTTAAAATATCTTAAAATAAAATTTTTATAATAAGTTAAGATACCTTAAGGTATATTAATTTATAATAGTTAAAAATATAACCAAGGGTATAATGACTTATAATAACCTATAATAACTTATAATAAATTAGGGTATAAGTTAGAACAATTAAGGTAGCTTAAAATAACATAGGGTATATCATAAAATAGCTTACGATATTTTTAAAACATAAAAATAAACCTATTTACCATAATAAATTATAATAGTGAATTATATCAACTAGTAATGAAACATGATATTTACAAATTGACGTTATAATGAAATAATTTTAACTAAGGTGAACTCACTAAAATGTAATGAACCTATTTCACTTTTAAAATTTCATAGTGATTTAGATTAATGAACTACACCCCACTTTTGTACTAGTGCAAGTTTTAATTTTGCCAATGTTTAACCATGGTTTAACCATGTTTTAATTTTGATAATATTTAACCATCATTTAATCATGGTTTAATTAAGGTTTATGCAAGTTTTTGTTTAACCAAATTTTAACCAAGCTTTTGTTTCACCAAGGTTTAACCAAATTTAAATGCTTATAATGCACACATTGTTATGTAGTTACAAAATCGAAAGGGAGGAAAATATATATGGGGTATATTTGTGATTATTTGTGGATATTTCACATTTTTAATATTTGTGGAATGTTCCATGTGTCAAATGTTGAAGATTATGATGTAGATGTTAGAAACATTAGAAATGGTGTGGTAGATATTAGAAACAATGTGGTAGTTAAGTTTTGCAAGTAATCAAAGACATAGGTAGATTTGAAATATGTAAGTAC
>Ga0116231_10008586_pt1 | contig 17849 bp, 9 predicted proteins | sample S1TSphgellanicum_2_FD_89695 | JGI IMG/M metagenome (GOLD analysis project Ga0116231, IMG submission 89695) | Host-associated microbial communities from peat moss isolated from Minnesota, USA - S1T2_Fd - Sphagnum magellanicum MG | ecosystem: Host-associated > Plants > Peat moss > Unclassified...
TGCAAAGCCCCCCCCCCCCCCCCCCCCCCCCTGCTTGCAGGGGGCCCCCCCCCCCCCCCCCCCCCCCCCCCCCCCCCCCCCCACACACAACTTACAAGGCAACCACCATCAGAGGGGGTGGGGGAGACTTGATTGAGATATTATATGTATGTGTGTATGTGTGAGAGAGAGAGAGAGAGAGAGAGAAGTTTCCATAAAGTGATGGGCAAATTCCTAGCTATTTTGTGTTATGGCAATAAAGGTCCCAAAAGTGGCCCCCAGCAATCCCAAAATAAGGGGACCATGATGGGGTAAGATTTATTTTGTGTGTGGTAATAAGAGTCCCAAAGTGGGGGGGGCAATCCCAAAATAAGGGGACTAGGATGGAATGGTATTTTGAGAAGGCATTGTTGACAAATATAAGGTGCCCTTCAAATACCACTAGGAAAGTCCTCTTGACACTGTATTGTAGGGTAAAAGGCCTTGGCCGTGTGCTTTATCAAAATGAAGCCATAATGCCCACAGCCAAGGCCTTTATACACTAGGAAATAAGGAGCAATTTCCTAGTGCAATTGAAAGGCGCGTTCACATGAACAATGCCTTCTCAAAGTATCACCCCATCAGATATGAAGGGGAAACAAAAATGAAGATAAAGGGCATTCCACAAAATGGAATGTTCACTTCTATGCATTTTGAAACCAGAACGGCCATTGGAGTGGGACTTTCCATTTTTGGAATGCCCTTTGGGCAGGGTAGTCCATTTTTGGATTCCGTGTGGAACAAAACTAAGCTGTGTTATAACTTAAAATTGTGAAGTTGCTCCATAGAATTGGATTAACCTAAGATGTCATCCCCATATTTTTAACCTTTTGTAACAATAGCTTTAAATGGTACTAAAAAGGTGAATTCCTGAAGAATTCCATATTTATAAGGAAGTGTTTTGCTATAGGGTTTTAGGGTTTTAATTAGGATCTCAAGTTCCAACTCATGGGATTCCTTGCACAACTCTCATTGAAAAAATTCTAATCAAATGAATCAACCGCACCATCCTTTTTATTTAAAACAACACAAATTGTTGTGTCCTTGGTGTTCAGCAATAGGTAGTTTAAAATCCTCTTATGTATGATTCCGGGTCTCTTCATTTAAGCCAAATTTGAATCCTCTTTTTACATGCCATCTTCGAATCTTCATGTCTAGGTAGAAAAAAATGTACTTCTATGCAACTTTGCGGTTTACACGATGAATCCAGCAAATTCATATGATTGGACATGATCACCATAAACTATTCGTATATCATAGAATGGCTCCAACCAATGTTCTTGTCATTAAATTATAAAATTCTTTTGTGTTTGTTGGACATTGGTAGCATACCTATAAGACAATTAATTAGGAGCTAAGCTGACCTCTACATTGGCCTTTTGAAATGGGTTGTCAAGAGTAATAAAATTATGGACCGACAAAAGGATCCAAGTTTTTGGTCCAAATAGGGTTTAATTTTTCATTCGGAGCTTTGACTTTTAGGGTACCAAAAACTGAATGGTGTCATAACTTGATGAGGTGTAGCTGATCCTTCATTCCTCCATTTCCTTTCTCCCAAAATTAATTTCTTTTTTGCACAATCATAGAAAAACTAAGGCTATGGTGTTTTGGGAAGGGGGGTTAGGTTAGGTTAGGTCAGGTTAGGATAGGGGTGGGGTAAAAGATTTTACCTAATTCGGATTTTGACCCATTCCAATTTTCCCAATACCTATCCGTTTACTCCAATTAAAATTACCACAGGGACTTTTTCACCCGTTTCAAAAATGAAAGAATCCCGACAGTACTTTCGTCGCGGCAATAATCCAGGTCCCAACACGTGTCAACAGAGCCCATCTGTGGGAAAAGGGTTCCGCATCCCCGGGTACGGGTCTGTTCCCCCCGTCACCCGATTAAAACGTGTGTTTTGCTGTCAAGGTAATCTGCACCACCCAGTATTTCACCGGGTTCCGGAATCGGGTATAAGTACTTCTTATTATATCCATATACGCTCTGTCGTACGTATAATACTCTGATTGCTGTGCATTATTTTATGTCTGTACACGGTGGTCCCTGGATACGGACCTCCGGACTAAAATAATAATACTGACAGATTCTGACATTCCGCAGGCTTGTAATAAGCTAATTAATGGTAGGTTTTGTGGGCGGAGATTTCTGACATGTCTGGATTTGACTTTTACGTACCGCGGAATGGTCAAGGCCCCTCAGCCATTCACGTAGTACGTGCGGAACCCAGTTGTCATGGATTAGTCTGGAATGTCCAGTTAACCCAGTTTGCATGGATTATTTAGTCTGGAATGTCCAGTTAACCCAGTCAGTTTGCATGGATTATCCTGGAAATTCTTCGTGGTTACGAAAGTTGGTATGGACTACTCTGGAATGGTCCAAATCCAATGCTGATTAGTCTGGAATGTCCAGTAAACCCAGTGTTTGAATGGATTAGTCTGGAATGTCCATTAACCCCAGTTTGCATTGATTAGTCTGGAATATCCAGTTACCCAAGTTTGCATCGATTATTAGTCTGGAATGTTCCAGCAACCCAGTTTGCATGGATTACCCTGGAATGTCTTTGTGGTAAAGAAAGATGCTATGGATTATTCTGGAATTTCCAAATCTCGATGCTGATATCTGAGCCATTACAAGGGTAAAAAAGTCAGAATCTACCAACACAGATCATTAAACTAAAACATAATCTGCGAACATAGTGTCTAGACCATTACAGAATCACATAATCTGCCAATTCTGACCATTCTCTTTAGACTGTGTAAGGTAGTGGAAGAATTATCCATGATAGAACTTCATAATTATGAGCCAATTGTTGTGTGGAGGGGGGGAGGGGGGAAACACATGCATTTTTCATGAAGCTTTTCATGGATTTGGCCAATTCGCTAAAAACCTCTCCTTTTATTTCTCTTTGTATTTTGAGGGATCTCCACCAGCAGAATATCCCTAGGGAATTATGAGGTGGGGGAGATCCTGCTATATTTCTACGTTCCCATGTTCCCAGGGAAAGATTTTCTGATGGGACAGATCAGGAAAATTCAAAAACACGAGGAGGAAAGGGACAGATCAGGAAAAAAAAATTAAAAACAAGAAGGAAAGAATGGAGGAAAGAAAAAAAGAGAGTAGTTTTTTTTTTACATACATGGAGGTTCCCATACTCGTGTGTTCTCCATTGGTTGGGAACGCCCTCGTGCAACCCTCGATCAGGAGAACCCACTCGTATGGGAAACTAACTCCCTTACAACATTAGTTCATCCATTTCATTCATTCCTTCACCTGAAAGCCTGGGAGAATATTCAATCTGCAGCATATAATCTCAAAGGGTCTTTTAACTTTCAGAAATGTTGAAATGTTGAAAGAATGTTCTTTTCAAAAGAATCAAATCTTGTTAAGGGAAAACAGAGAGTCTTGTAAAATATTCTTTAAAAAATAAAATTTTTAATTAATTAATTAATTAATTATCAATAAAATAATTATTCAATACTGAAAAGTTGAACTCGCCATGGTACTATAGTAAGGGTCGGATATTGCATAACTAACTGCACTATTCACCCTCATAACTGTACTATCAGTATGGGGTAGGTACGAGTGTTGGGCGGATATCACCTTTTTGGGATATCCGCCTTTCTTTTGTCTGCCAGATAAGGATATTATATTTTTCTTATTTTTTAGATATCCTGGTTGAACATCAGAATTTTCACATTTTTAATCTGACTCGGATATTCGTCACTTATTTACTAGTCAGATATCAGCAGATCCGGATATCAAGTTTTCAAAAATTCAAGCCAGCCTTTGAGGAAACCTAACCCCACCAATAAGATTGTGCTCCCAAACCAAAACCAGCCCAAGATCTTTCTTTCTCCACTCTTATCTAAACCCTAGACATAAGAGGTGGAAAATATAAAGCTCCCTAAACCAACCCTAGATATAAACTCTTATCTAAAACTTGCCAAAGGTTTGTTGTCAAATCAAATACCCGCCCAACATTGGTGAGTTACTTGCTTTGGTGATTAGGTAAGAGTTGTTGGTTCCAATTCCAATTTGTAAAAATCAAGCTAAAATTGAGTTTGATTTTTGGAACTGGAACAAGAATTAGAACCTAATTTTATTTTCTTAAAGAATTTGACTTTGAATAAAAAATTGCAATAATTTTTCCAGGTTCTATTTTAAGTATGGACTTGGAATTGAAATTAAAACCAAGGTTTTTGAAAAAAAATGACTAGAGCCAGGGTTAACCAACAATAAACCACCAATTCTAGTTCAAGTTAGTGAAAAATAGACCAGAATTGGGTCTGATTTTCAAAGCCAAAACTAGAATTTTATTTTTTTTAAGAATGAAACCATTGTTGTCCAATTCTTGATTTCAAAAGGAACCTTCAATCTTAGGTGTTTTTTTTTTTTTTTTAATGGAACCTTTGGTCTGGTCTTGAAATCAATTCTTTGGATTGAAAGTCCATGAAAGTTAACTATGAAACATGCGATTAGATGCAGGAAAGCTTGGCATTTGAAACATTGAACCTACATACCAGTGTTGAGCAACTCCCAGGATGGGAACCCTGGTATATACTAGTGTTGGGCAAGCACCAAACCTTGGTTCAGAACCAACCCAATTTTTAGTTGGTCATCATCCAAAGAATTAGTTGGGTATCACCTAAGGTGCTACCTAGGCTGATACCCAGATTTTTGGATATCAAATTTTAGATAGCCGATTCATTAAGTATCTCAAATTAAGGACTGATTGGGCATGAGGAAAAATCAAAATAAAAAACCAGACAGGGTATGAAAAAAAAATTAATGTGAGAACCGTCTCAGTTCTTGAACTTAAAAAATTTTGAGATCCGAAACATGCAGCTATGAAAAAAAAGTTAATAACCGCCCAACACCCAACACGGGTATATACTTGCCACATACCAGCAAAAGATCAGCCTTGGACCCTCAACTGGGACCAGGCTGGTATGATTTTATTTTTGAAAGATTTGATATCAGTACCAGCTGATATGTTCGAAAGTCATATCTGCCCGACAGTGCTACATACAACCCTAATTTCTTGGATTTATGACTACAGTTTCAACACCTCAACTAGCAAGAGTCACTCTTCTGTGTCCTTATGTATAGGAGAAGGGCCTGAGTACATGCCCTTCCCTGATTTTCGACCTGTTCCTAGGGCACACATCTCAAATCACAAAAGGGCTTGTACTCAGGCCTTTCTCCTACGTAAAGCAGAGCTGGGATTTTTTCACTTTTTAGAAATAGTGACAGGCTGGCTGGTACCTTCCGCTGGTCAGAAGATCCCAGTACAGCCTGGCTGGTACCTTCCACCACAGAAGATCCCGCTTGCTGAAAACAGGTTTCTTCAGGCAGGTAATGGAGCTGAAAATACCAAGGAAACATTCTGGCAGTGCTTTACGCACTCTATAGATGGGCTTGATGAGGTGGGTACGGTAAACATGGCCTACAACCCCCTCTGTGACTGGAAGTGCTAATTGGAAGGGCTTCAGCATTTTGAAGAACCAAACATCTAGTCAGGCAACTTGTAATCCAGGGAAACAAACAGGTGGGCACAAGGACAAACATGTAAGTAAAACATTGTGATTTTTGTGACTTTCAAACTTCTTGGCTCTTGTGGCCACCATTTTGTTAGCTCCAGACCTTTTTTGTTGCTTCATTATCTCATTGTTATGTGACCCCACTCTTGAACTACAGGGTGTTACACCAATAATTTGGAAGACAAGAAGAACTTATCTTATTCACATACTTTATACACAAACTGTACACTTATCTTGAGCTGAATTAGCAGTGATTGACGCACTTTTAGGTTTATTGGCCTTGCCTACCAAGGCATTGTGTTTAGATTCATTATAGAGCATAGTAGCCTAAGGATTTTGGCCCCTAGGAAATAATAGGTCTATTATTATACCAGGATTTTTGAAAGGTGATATTTTGACTTGTGTTCAAACTTGAGATTAGTTATAGAGCTATGATATCTTGTAGAATTTTGGTTTCTTTTAGAAGATTTTTTTTTTTGAAGATTATATTTTTGCATGGTGAAATATTTGAATTTCCATAGTTCTTCTTTTGCCTTAAGATGCTTTTTGTAATGTAAATGGCAAGGCCACAGTGTGACACACCCCTTGTTTAAGTGATATCCATGTTATGTACATTGATTCAATTTCAGATTCACACTCGACAAACTGTTTACATATCGATGTTGTGTATACACATAGATTTAATTTCAGAATCACACTTGACGTAATGTTTACATATTGATGTTTTGTACATTGATTTAATTTCAAATTCACACTTGATGAACCGTTTACTTCTTCGAATGTCGGTGAAGAGGTAAGTAGCTGATATACATCATTAAACTCCCACACGAGCACACCTCCAATTTGCTTGTGCATACATGTGTAGGTATGTGAGCTTCGGCTGTTTGTGGTAGCAGAAGTAGTTGAATGGTAAAACAATGACTGGGTCTAAAAGACCTCATGGGCCAGAGTGAACTAGAACCCTACTATAGCACACCATGAACGATTTGATGGTACGTGGTCAGAAAACAGTTTTCTCTGTTGGGTTCCCCAGTCCCCTAGACTAACCATGGTGGTTAGCGTAGTTGGTTTTCTTTACTATAGAATGGTTACCAAGGTGAAACCAGATATTAACTTGGATGATGTTCATCCAGAGGTTCATCCACAACTGTGTGTCATAATGGGTATCAAGAGGATGGTGCATTGGTGGATGCTAGTCCAGTCTGGCTGACACAATGTACAATATTAACATCCCCTAAAGAAAGTTTTTGTTGGATTTCCTTGAAAAAATTCATTTGGCATCTTGGTGATTTTTTTAAAAACAAAACAAGAAATGATGTTAAATACTGAGATTTTTTTCCCCTTTTTTAACCAAAAAAAAAGAAAAATATTTTTTTCTTTTGGACCTAGTCACAACTTAGGTCACTATATATAGCATGAATTTGAAAATAAGTTTGCAATCATCCAAAAGTGTCACCAACTAATGCTATATCAATTTGGGGCTCCTCACCAATGAGGCAACTTCACAAAACTAGAGAAAAAAACAAAAACAAACAAACAAACAAAATATCCCTCGCATGTGAACAATAATTTGGATAAAGTTTCAAGCTTTTTGAATAGCATGAAATTGAGTTTGGATTTAAAAACGTGCATACTATGCTCTCCCAAAGGGGTCCATAAAAATATGTGATTAGCTTTGATTGGCCAATCACAATGGTTGCCCCATGTGGTGGCATTTAATTGATCTCATTTGATATTGTCAAGGATTTTAGGGTTAGGGGTGGGGGATGAGAGACACATTATTCTGGATGTGAGACACCCACATACTATATGCATGGGTGGGTGTACGTGCTTTAACATATCTAAATCTGTTGTGACTAGATGTCTTTTGGCTTCCATCCTAAAGCCTATCTGCCTTGTGTTGCATGTCTTTCAATTCTAATGAAGCAAGAACAAGGGTTATGACACATTGTGGCCTTGCCATTTACATTAAAAATTATCTTAATGCAAAAGAAGAAGAATTATGGAAACTCAAATATTTCACCATGCAAAAATATAACCTTCCAAAAATCCTCTAAAACAAACCAAAATCCTTCAATATATTCTAACTCTATAACTAATCTCAAGTTTCAACACAAGCCAAAATATCATCTTTTCAAAAATCCTCATAGGTATATAAAAATACACCGACCTATTATTACCTAGGGCTCAAAATCCCATAAGCTGCTATACTTGCCTTCTTGGTAGGCAAGGCCAACAACAAATGTAAGCCTTTTCATCAGGGGACTATGGTTATTAGTTATTACATCTCAAAAGCATGATACAAAATGTACCTTTTTCAGGGCTCGCTATAATTAATTGGGTGCCAAATAATCATTTTATTTTTCAAAATCCACTTTTTGGCAGTAAAAATTAATAGTTTATGAAATTTTGGCAATGAATGGCAGCTTCTTTGGTAGGTAGGTTCCATGGACCCCCTAAACCTGTAACATAGGGAGACCAATTTTTATAATTTTTCTGTACTTTGTAATTTCCTTTAAAATTTTCAGCATTTCAAATAGATAATCTTTTTTCAAAAATAATTTAATTATTGCCAAACCTGAAATGGTAATGCAAGCTATCATCAATCAGCACATGCAGACCAATCAAACCCCATTGAGTGTCTGAAAGTTATATATACACTCATGAGCTCTATGCACAAATGAGGTGTGAGTTTAGCTCAAATTATGCGAATAAGAAAGAAAAGTATGTACTGGATAAATTGGTCCTACCGAGTCAAAGGGTGAGACCTAAGGACAAGCTTGACTTGTAGAGTTGTGAGATGACTATGAGCACAGCTAGATAGAACAAGGCATCACAAACATGCTGGCCCTGCCAATAGACAAGATGTTGTACATCTACCATACTGTGTCCACACTCTGAACACCAGAAAAATCAGTTCCAATCTAAACAGTCTAAACACTTTCACCCAAGAAACCAGTTCACCTCATGTGAAATCGGTTCTAATAAGGTAAAACTTCCCAAAGTTGGATCCAATGCAATAGTCCGACAAATGTAATGGAAAGCTACTATCGACCAGAATATGAATATGTGATCACAACAGCCTGATGGAAAGAGGCCCTCAGAAGCAAACTGTGTGCTCCTTGATGCAAAAGATCACACGTCCAAAAACAAGATCCTTCAAATTTTGTCTCATTTTTAAGTGTTTTGTGTTTTGCAACTAAAGGATTGATAGATTCTAGTTTCTTGCCTTTTTGATTTTTCATCATACTTTGAACTACAAGAAATTGTAAGATCAAATTTCAAATGCAAGGCTTTTGTTTCTTTTTCATACAAGAACCATTACACCATAGACAATGAATGCATCATAATTTGTTTTAAATAATCTTTGTTTTGGATTGGGTTGTGGTGGGAATAGGTGAAGCCAAAAGTGGGTGGAGGAACCTTGTTGGGCTAGTAGGTATTTGAGTTCATCCCCTTGTCATTATGGTGGATTTCAAGACCTCTATGTGGGTCCCTTCCCTCTTACCAAGTTTCTACTTGACTTTTGGTGTTTGATGTTTTCTTTTTGCACCTATTGCCCTACTTTGCCCTCCTTCTTTGAAATGTGTTAGGCACCTTGGATGAACCAACACCCACACTTGTAATATGGTAAAAACCCCATAATCCATTTAAGTTACATCTAAATGTTACAAATTCCTATGCTTAGATTAAATCAAGGTCTTTAAGTCCATATTTAACATTTTTTGGGTGTGGATGAGTACTGATGTCACATTTTGCAAAATTTTGTTGAATGTTGTTGCCATAGGGCATAAGGATGTAAAATAGACAATTTGTCTTGTCATAAAAAATGACAAGTTGCCATATATCGAATTTGATGTCTTAAAAGTAGAAATACTATTTTATTCAATGGTTCATACAAAGATAATTTTTTTATTTCATTAGAATAAAAGTTACAAACCATATTTTTAATATGCATTTAAATATAAAAAATTTAAATGCATCTACTTGCAAAGATGTGATAAATTATAAATAGATAAAATATTGATTTTTTCTTATTTTCAAATTAATGGAGGATAGAAAATACTTGAATATTCTCACATTGTGCATATTATAATCATAATATATGGAATTTTTAATGTAAAATTATTTTTGATCATATTGATTAGGTTAGTTTCAAAGTTGTTTATTGCTTACTTTTATAATACTAAAAAATTTCAATTTTTATATTCAATTTTTCACAAACTTAATGGAGGCCCTAATGGTTTTATATTCTATTTACGAAAAAAAAAATCCATTTACATGTTTTTTGTCAAATTTTTAAACTAGATTTTGGGCAAACATATTTCTTATCCACTTTCCCATGCTTTTGCCCCACATGCAAAGTCTTTAAGCAAATTGTAATGCTAGATATTCAATTGTAGCATTATTGTTGCACATCATTGCCAATCATTCTTGTTATTTAGCATCACATTGATGTTGTTATTGCCACTACTACCACTATTAACAAAGGTCAAACCATACCTTCCAAAACACAAAACACATGTGAGATCTTGCCAAATTGGAGAGGGGGGGGGGGGGTTTGTTGAATGTTTTGTTGTGAGGGTTTGACTTGGTCCTTCCTTGCCAAAAAGGTTTCAACCATCTCCTCTTGGCTAGTGCTATTGTGTTTCAAAACTTTCATTCATTTTTTTTGGTTTTGGTTTTATTGATGATTATGTTTAACATGTCGGTCAATTTGTGATGGGTGATAGTGGAAGTTAAACCTCCCACAGATATCTTCTTTATCCTAATGTGAGATATTGCTTGCCCTTGGCCCCCACTATAGTTGCTAAACACATTTTGTTACATTTCATACTTGGGCACAATTATTTTCACTTCCAAGGGAATTAAAGGAAAAAAACCTTTTTAAATAATCATCATTCCTAGTACATACCCTACATTGCACAATATTCATTATTCCATTTCATTTTTGTAACATAAAATTATAGGATTTTTGTGTGCATTTTGGGTTTTGCAATTGACCTTTACAAACTACATATTAGTGAAGAAAAACATATGCAATTAATGACTAGTGAATTGTTAAACCTATGTCATTTCACCCATTTAGTCACAAAGAATATTCAATTACAAAACCTAGTTGTTTTAATGACTATGATTTTAAAATTTTCTTATATTAATGAAATTTCATGTCATCATTGACCTTAGTATGACATGTTAAGTGCATGCCATCTCAACTTAGTCGTTTTATTCAATTAAGTGTTACAAAAGACACTTTAATGGATGGATGACATGCATGAAAATTTTATAAACATGTTATAAATCACTGCACATGACCAAAAGTCAACCTAGTTTAACCTGATTAAGCTAGACAACCTAGCCTAGCTTATGTAGCCAAAAATCAACCTAGCTTAGCCTAATTTGGCTAACTACCTATGTTAGGCAACCTAGACTACCTAACTTAGGCTAGGTGGCCTAGATTGAAAACAAACGTCATACTCTTAGCCCAAAAAGCTTAACCTATGCTACCTAACCTAAACCAAGTGGCATGGGTATCATAGGTTGCAAGAAAGAGGACTTGAACCCTTCATCTTCACTTCACGATTCAAGTCTTCATCCATTGCACTACCACATTTTTTTATACTAATTATATTTAACACAAAGTTATAAAATTCAAAATTGTTAGCCTTGAATTAACCTTGGCCACCCTAAGTTGACCTACCTACTACCTACCAACCTAACCTAGACTTAGACCTCCTTAAGTTGACTTAAGATGAATTAGTTTGTAAACCTATATTACTAACTAACATAGGCTAGATTAACTTAGGCATTTTTAATTAAAAAATAAATTAACCTAGGGTAATTATGTCGCATTTAGTTGCATCATAATCAAATTTCGTCACACAAACTTGAAATGGTTACAAACTTCTTAAAATATCTTATAATGAGGCTACCTAAATTGGCTTGGCAAAAAACTTAAAGCTAGGAATTCAAGCAAGTTCACCTAGGTTAACCTATTAGTAAAGTAACCTATTTTAGGTATATTTAAACATACTAAATCTAATAAATTTCTTCTGTCTAATTAAGTAACTTACAAAGTAGTTATATTATGAAATAGGTTTTTCTAAATAGCCTACATACATACATTAACTTAATAGGTATGTTAACTTAAGCTAGTGTGCTAAGTAGTTAAAAAGCCAAAGAGTTATGTGTCACCTTTTTCAAAATGATTATTAATATTGTAATCATAATTACAAGTTAACAATAGATTATTTAGTACACATACACATACATGTGAATTCATGACTTCAAAAACCTCATGGCACACAAAACAATTATGACATGCCATAACAAATATTGGTGCCATAAATTCAAGACCCAAAAATTTATGGTGTCACAAAAAATCATGGATTACCATGAAAATTTTTGACACTTTGTTGCTAAATGGCATGCCATGTTGTCATCACATGGAAGTCCAAGTCGTTAATAATCATAAAGGACAACAATATTTTCAACTAACTAATAAATGAGATTAATGCATTAAATCAATGACATGAATCATGATGTTGACAAATAGGACCACACCATCTTGTTGGCATATAACATGCCATGTCATCATCATGGGAAATTGAATCATTATTAATCGTAAAGGTGGATGGTTCTTACAACTAACTAATTAATGAACAAAAAATTGAAAAATAATATGATAATTTACCAAAAAAACCAACAAGTTATCATATTGACTACAATTGTAAAACCATGATGCCATGTGGCATGTTAATGTCTTTTGCCATTACTTAGTGATTATTATAATTAAATGTAATTGAGAAAAAAAATAGTCATTTTTGTGTTTAGTTCAAAATACAATTTTTTTTGTAATGAAGGTAAAATTCTTGGACTTGCATCTTGATGCAAAAAGCTAAATTGAAAGATTGGACATTATCTTTATCATAATGACCGATCAATAAATGATTCATTTTATCCAAAGTAATGTATTAGTCATCATGTTGACTAATAGTCAAGTATTTTATTACCATCACAATGCCAAAACATGTTTTTTACGACTAGTTTTATTTGACTATAGTCATTTTTTAATCGTTTTTTGAGTCGATTATGCCATTTTCTAATCATTTTTCCCATTTTAATAAAATAAGACAAGTTGTAAATGACATGTTTTGGTTTATCTGACCTTTTCTATACCATTTGTGTTTAAATGTGTAGAACCAACTTGCATTGTATGATTATTGTCATAGTTAAAATGTCTCAAGCAAGTGGAAGCAAATTGAGCGAGCAATCACAAGGTCATGGTTTTAATAAACCAAACAATGGCAAGAGGTTTAAGGTCAAACAAGAAAGAAGCAAGTTTTTAAAGTTATGTAGGTGTCAATCCTTTGTATGGGAAAGTTCCCCATATTATTGCACAAGGTGATAAGTTTATCAATCCAAGTCACTTTGTTGAGGTCTACAACCTTACTCATTAAGGACAATGCCTAAAAACTTTGAAGGTTTCGATTTAAAAGAGTCAAAGGTTGAAGCCCTTTTTGATGGGCTTGTCAATAAGAATGGTTACAAGTACATGCAATGTTGCAATCTTAAATTAATCTCATATATAAAACATGTGGATGGTTTTTCATCAGAAAACATGGTTTTTAAACATTTCAATTTATGTTGGCTAATTTTTTATTTATTTTTGGACATTACTATGTCATACTTCATGAGTCCACATGTCAATTTTATACTTGTGACTACATCATTATAGTAGTTTCAAAAGTCCATTATTATTTCCATTTTTTTTAAAAATTCATTCATATTTTCAAATATGATTCACATTATTAATATATTATAACATGGATAACTAGTATTTTGATAATATTAATGTTAAACATCAATTGACATGGTATTTTCATCAAATAGTCCATTAAAATTGCAACTATGACAATCCAAACAATCCACCTAACTATGTTTTTATCTTCAAAGGGTAATTGACATGCCTTTTTAAACGGACCTTCATGTGAGGATTTTTTTAGTCGGGGCCCAAGGTCAGACCATCATGGGGTAACTTTCATGGTGGACTAAGTTGCGAGTCTAAATGTTGGGCTAGGTTTAACTCCTAGTTTGACAACACTTATGGGCCACACAAATGTCAATGAATGAAGGTTTGAGGAAGGGGGCTTGAGAAATGTCCTCATAAAAGCTAAGTCCTTGAACTAGGCACAAGTTCGTGATTAGGCCATGAAACGAAAGATGATAATTTTGAGCAACGAGGTCTTGGACTATTTGGGAAGTCCGCAACGAATTTAATCCCACCCATTTAAAGGTCGAGGTTAGATCTAGGTTACAAGACAAATTTAAATGTTGGAGCTAACCAAATGCATGTCTTGCCATGTGTAAATAATTTAGGTGTTTAAGAAGGAAGGTGGAAAGCATGATCAAGTATACATTTTGTGATCCTTGTCAAGAAAAGTGTAAAATAGTCATAAATCATGCCTTAACATATCAATTTTTAAAATATTATTTAATTTAATGATCAATATGAACATATTCTTTGAATTTATGTCAATGATATTGAAGAATCACATGTTTAAAGAATATTTAAGTAAATTTTAAAAATTTGCAAATATAATTTTTTTATTTTCTAGGTTGCCCAAAAAAAGAAAGTATGTTTCAATAAGATGAAATATTGATTTTAAAAAAATTCTTAGTTAATGGCCATCTAAAATTTACATATGCACTTTCAACTTCCAAGGTAAAAGTAATAATATATCAATCTTTTGATGTAAAAGTGTTTTTGAACACAATTTCACCAATCAATTTCAAAAATACTTTTGATTTACTTTTAGTACATTAAAGTTTTCCAAATTTTGTATACAACATACTATAAACTCAATATTGTGCACAATGATGGTTGGACAATGATTGAAAAGGTTTCAACTTTATTTTCTTGCATTTATGTGTAAAAATATGACTACACCTACTCATAACTACTTTTGTTATATACTTGATCATGCTTCACCCAAGAGTGTGGTTAGAGGCACAAACGCATAGGTGCCAAGGCAAATCCAAGCGTGAGAGTTGGTATCAAAGCAAGTTCATTGGGTTTTCGGGAAAGTTCTTAGGAAAAATGGCTTTCGACAACCAACACTAAACATGGTGTAGCCAAGGCAAAGAAAAATGTACAAAACCAAAAAGGAGGGGAAAAAAAAATAGTTCTAGAAAAATTGATTGCCATGGGAAGGGCCATGGTTGACAAAGATTTGTCCAAAGGTAGACAATAAAGCCTAAGGGATCTTGTGGAGGAGGAAGTTGAAAGAATTCCTCTTTACAAAAAAGAAAAAAGAAAAAAAGGGAAGGAGGTAGTTGGGACGAATAAAGTTTTGCCCTGGGAAAATATTCCTTTCCTTGTGTCAAAGAAAAAAAGAGGAACTAAGAGGCAAGCATAGGCTTGCTAGTAAAGAAGCCTCCCATGGCTCCCAAAAAGAACAAAAGAAAGGAAAAAGCTCTTGACCCAAGCAAGGAGTTTCTCGTGCATGTGGATTTGCACTCTTTCAAAAAGTCCAATGATGAAAATGACTTTTTGATAGTTCCTTTCAATGGGCCTTCGAGGGGAAAAAAAGGCAAAGTCCTTAAAACACCTTAAGATGGACAAAACTTCATGGGCACAAGACAAAAAGGTTAACCAAAATGTGATGGCCAAACTGCCCAAAAGCTTTTTATATTTCCTCAACTTTTTCAAGACCTTTATGGTGTGATGCGGTGAAGCCATGGTGCAACATGATGAAGACACAAGGATATTGGGCCAAATCACAAATGGTTTAGCTGTGGTGGGTTTTGCCTTGAGTAAAGGTTCTACCAAGGTTGTGATTAAGGCAAGGATATATGAACTTCGTAGGGGAAAAAACGAAGACAAAGATAGTGCGGTCGTGGCTACACTAAGTAAAGGTGTATTTGGAAACCCAACACCTTAAATAAGACAAAGAGTGAATTAATTTCACTCAGACATTCCTTAAGGAGCATGCATGGGATTAGTGGGTGTCTTAAAAATAGGAAACACCCAACTTGCTTGATGTCCTCACATGGGAGGAATTCAAGTTGCAACTGAATGAGAGGTTCATGCCGCACCACTTGGTGCTAAAAAACATGATGGAGCTTTTGGAGCTTACCCAAGGGGATGGAACGGGCTCCCTAGCCCACTATGTTTAAGACTTCAACCAAATTTTGACTATGGTCCCTTTGAAGGAGCATTTTGCCAAGAAGTTGATCTTCTTATGTGGATTGAAATTTTGAGTTCGGAAAATTGTCTACCAGCAATTTGACGTTTTGAACACCGACTAAGGTTTGTTGAAAATGGTGGAATGCATGGAGGACAAAGACATTTTGTGCCATAAGGGCAAAATCGAAAGTAGAATCACCCATAAATAGAATTTTGATTTGAGAAATGGGACTAAAGGTTGGAACAAGTGAAAGTGGGGCCAAGGCAAGTTGGGGCTTCATGACAACAAAACAAGGAGTTGGGAACAATAAAGGCAAAGTAGGACCTCATGAAGGTCAAGTGTTTCAATTGTGACAATCACGAGCATTCGATGAAGGATTGCCCCAAGCTGCTTCGGGTAAGTAATTATATTTCCCAATGTAAGAAAATTTTCCAAGGGGGTTTTGTAACCAATATAGGAACCAACAAAAGCAAAGCCTCCAAATTATTAAAATTAAGATGTAAAATGAATAACGAATTTGTGTGTTGTCTCTTGGATTTAAAAGCGACCAATTTGTTCATGATTTCGTAAATGACGAAACGTTTTGGAATCAAGACCAAATTGTTGGCAGACCCAATAACGATGCATTTGGCACAAAGCATAACTACACCTTCACTTAGTATAATGGTAGGTGTTGAATTATTTTCACTGGTAGAAAATGGCCATTTTGCAACTGGTCCATGAAATTAATTTTTAGTTGCAAGCGACATTTGCAACTAAAATCTTAATAGTCACATTAGACAAGTCGCATTGACACTAGTCACAAACGTCAACAAATTTTGGATGAAAGAAAAAGTCAATGAAATATGCCTTCATCCTTTGACTAGTCATAAACATATTGTTGCTTGCAATTAAAATGCGATTTTTTTGGTGAACAATGGGAAGAAGTTATGTGTTGCCATGTGTCCCAATTCTTAATAATTAATTTTTTTTTTATTATTTTGAAATAATCTAAGACATTTAATTTTATGTTTGAATGGTTTAGATTGTGACACATGATGCAATAGAAATTTGTCACATGGCATATTAATTGAATTTTTTAAAATTAAAATTAAATCAATATTTAAATATATAAGTTGAACTAGGTATTCACTTACCTATATACCTACCTACCCATCTAGGATAAACACCTATCTAAATAGGACCTATTTACTTACCTAAACCAAATACTTACTTAGGTAGATAGGTAGGTAAAAAAATAGGTACGTAAGTTAAGTAGGTAATTAAATGTAAGTACAAAATATTTATATTTTATTTTGGGTTAAGTCATTTTATTCACTCATCCCATATGCCCATCATTTTAAATATGAAAATGTAAAACAAAACACCTTTTTTATATACTTTTCAACATGAGAATGAAAGCCAAAACATATGGGATAAAAATTTTAGTTCCAAGTCATTTATGACTAAACATTTTTCGTTGCAAACTACTTGCAACTAAAAAAATTTATCCCATATGTTTTGGCTTTCATTTTCATCTTGAAAAGTATATAATTTAATAGGTAAGTTACAACTAACTAACCAATTAATTAATTTATCAACTAATAAAATTACTAATTATTTAATGAATATAATATAGAAAAATAAAGTGATAAAGTTTTTTTATAATTAATCAACAACTAAAGTAGAAATTAACTAATTCACTTTATAAACTAACCAACTAACTAATTATTTGTAATAATAATCATCAATATCTTATGATTGTGAATTAATTATATTATTATTTATTATTAAATATTACTTAATTTATTAAATAAATAGAAACTAATAATATTCAATTTTAATATATATTAAAAATTATAATCTATTAACTAATTATTAACCACTAATAAATTATTATTTTGTAACTAAATAAATTAATATAATAACTGAATTATTCAGTATTTAATAATTATTAACTATTAATTATAAATATTGAATAATTTCTAAATATCTAATAATACAATTAAAACCTAGCCTAGGTTAATTATTTTATTATAATTATTTCCACATATATATATATATATATATATATATATATATATATATATATATATATATTTATAAAATATAAAAA
>Ga0116231_10008587_pt1 | contig 17849 bp, 11 predicted proteins | sample S1TSphgellanicum_2_FD_89695 | JGI IMG/M metagenome (GOLD analysis project Ga0116231, IMG submission 89695) | Host-associated microbial communities from peat moss isolated from Minnesota, USA - S1T2_Fd - Sphagnum magellanicum MG | ecosystem: Host-associated > Plants > Peat moss > Unclassified...
TGTCCACTCTTCCTAGTCTTTCCCGGGGCTTCTAGCACGCCCCTCTCACCCCTTTCTAGTGCTAGAAGTCGGGATCGTGCCCCAAGTTCCAACCGCTTCCGCATCGCCGCATACTTGGACCCTTAAGTGGGTCTACGAGGAACTTGGGGGCGCGACACCTTAATTCCTTCACTATTCATTATTGTTTGTCCTCCGTGTTGAACATGTGGGGTTTGTTTGGAATATGACATTAAGCATATGTTTAGTTTTGAATTATGAATAATGTTCTTGTGTTACCCTATGCCCTTTGACCTTATGTGAACATTCTATGAACATAGTTTTTTTGCATAATTTGTTGGGTTTCTTTTTGAAATGTGTTCTTAATTTGTAATTTTTGTTAAATTCCTTTTCATTTTTATGCATTTTTTTGTAGTTTTTACACTTCTTGTGGTTGTTATCCTTTGAATACTTTTGTTGAGGAGCTTAAAGAGCTTTATTTTTTAAATTTAAATTTTATTATTTTGCTTTCCTCTTTTATATAATGCCTTACGATGAAACGGTGAAAATGTATTGCAAGGACAAGAAAAGTGTGTTGAAGAAATACAAAAGTCTTTGTCAAAACTATGCAAAAAGCAGTTGGAAACATAGGGATTACAATCATCTCTCGTTTAAGGATTATTTGTATTATACTGTTTTTTTGGTTAGGTTTGTTAAAGATATATGTTTATATATAATTGTGTTAGCAAACCTATAATGGCTCCTTATTGATTTTAATGAAGCATATAATAAACCTTTATTTGTGCAATATGGATTGGGGATTCTATAACATGATATTCAGGGCCAAAAAATTATGGCAGAATTCAATAACTTGTTACATTGTTATTAATTGTGTCCCCAACATTGGCAACAATAGACTAGTGTTTCCACATTTCTTATATTATTTTAAAAAGGGATTGAATAGATTAAAGTGACCCAGTGGACCTCTAAAATCAATATGTGTTACAAATATCATATTTTTCAATTTGAAAGTTGAAGATTTGTTTGTTTACAACTTTTTTTGTAAAATATAAATTGTGTAAATCCATTTTCACCATATAAGTATGTACATATGGGTGAAAAACAAATCAACTTACATTTCTGAATGTGAATGTTGATGAACATTAGATTAGGTGCCACTTTCTAGTGTTCATTTGCAGCATGCATATTTTGGGAGTAACTACTTGTTGAAGATGCTATTGGTAAGCACAAGAATCATGTTTTCAAATTCTCTATCATGCATTAGATTTGTGAAACTTGAAAGCAATCATTCTTTACTTTCAGAATAAAAGTTGTAATAACAAGGGAGTGATTATAAGACATTTAAACTTTTTCTCCTAAATATTTATCTTTCAGATGTCTCTTTAATGAAACAACCCAAGGTTGTCATTTATGAAACAATGGATTGTAATTAGATGGAAAGCAAATGGAATTGGGAGCAGTTAAACACCAATGCTTTTAAACACTATTTGAAATATAAATAAATAAATTGTGAAGATTTTTTTGAACATAACATATTTTGGGGGAGATCCTTTAAACATCTATTTATATAATAATATATTACAACATGTTTTTTTATTAGATTTTTAAAAATAAAATTTAAATGAAATATTTTGGAATAAGAAATCAGCCATGGAAGTGACCTTGGCTCCTATTGTCATGTTTGAACCCATGTGTCCTTTTCTCCCCTTCCTTGTTGGCCAACAACTTTGTGTAACATTCAAGTTATTAACGATTTGTAATGAAGTTCAACAAGTTTTGATGATTTTAATGCCAATGGGTTAGTTGAAACAATCTTCCTTTGAGTGTAGAAACCATTGTTATATTGTCTTAGTGGTTCAAAAGAACTACTTCTCTAAGTTGTTGTTATGAATCCTTTTATGTTTTTCCTCATTGAAGGGAACATTTGACAACTTAGTAAGAGGTGTTGTGCAACCAAGATACTCCATTGGAAATGGAACTAAACTATTGTGTTGACACCTTATGAAATTAAAAATATTTTAAATGGATGGTAGAAGGTAGATTTGTAAGAAGTAAGAACCTAGCAAAGTTTATTGTTATTTGTATTTACTTTAAAAAATGATATTAAGAATTGAGATTGTGTGTGATTTTGTATTTCATTGCATTTGAAGGCTGAAATCAGGACAAGCAAAAGGCCACATTTTTCCTAGGAGAAATTCCAAGTCTTGGGTTTTCATTTTTCTTATCTAGGTGATGAGGAATATTATTGGCCTCAAAAAACACTGGCAACAACATCTTTGTTGGAAAGGAAGCTCAAATCCCTTGGGAAACAATGACTTTTTTTGGTATCCTATTAACCTATGCAATATGAAGTGATTTAGAAAATTAAGAAAATTTCAAAACTTCATCATGTATGTATGTTTTATGTTTGTAAGGTTAACACATGAAAAAAAAGTGAAAGAAACTACACATTGGAATTGGCCCTTTGAATAATAACAGAACCAATTCAAGAACTAATTGTGTGACAAAAAAACTTGGGCACACAATAATCAAAACAAGGAACACATATATGAAATGTTAGAGCCACTCTCAGAATTACCCATTGGCTTTGATCTTGTGGCCACCTAAATTTATGCTATCACCAACAAAGAAAAGCTTGAAGTTTCTAAGGCGTCAGATCTCTCTGATCTTTCTCTCTTGAGCCCATTGGCCTTCCTTCTTTTTTCAATTACTTTAGACCACATAAACCTAGAACAATTAAACTTTCAAAAGAACCCAAGTCCCATATTACACTTTGTAACATAGAATCCCCTTAGTCAAAATAGATTGCATAAACCAGTATTCATGACACCACCCCTCAAATTGAAAATACATAAAAAAAAAAAAAAAAACAACACACTTCAACTCCCCATTGACTACTTCTCAAGTTTTACAAAGAACCATGACCCCCTTGCATGATCCACCTTGTAAAATTCGATGAAATGTGACTGTTTTTCAGAGTTCCCGATAATTAAGGTGTTCTTTCATGATATGTAAATCAACAACATTCACACACAAATCAACATAACACACACACATTGAAAAGATTCTAGACCACTTTTGAGAACCTTAAGATCTTCATCATCCCCCTCGTCATCAACCTTCAAATCCACCTCCTAGACTAAATTCTTGTTTTTCAAAGTACATTGCGCAACGAATTCCTCAGTACTTCTCTTAGAGCCCCCAAAAATCTAGCCTTTTTTCCTTTTCTTCTCTCTTCTCTATCCTAGCCCAAAAACCCCAAAAAAATTCATCCCCCCATCCCCCACTTATTTGCCATCATGTTCTTCTTTCTTTAGTTCCACAACAAGAATTCCATTGACTCCCCATCGCTTGATAACTTCTTTGCCTCACATTCAACCAATGTTCAATAATATCCACTCCAACTCACTCATCCCAAATAAAAAAAAATGATACAAGAACATCAAAGCCATAAACACCATCATATCTCCATCACTCTTTTTCCTTGTCTCCATCGTTGTTGTGTGTAAACAACCCCAGCCAAAAACAAGAAAAAAAATTCTCCCTTGAAACCCTATGATTTCTTCTTGTTCACATTCAAACCTTAAAGTTAAAAAATTGTTACAACTAAACCTGGCCTTGTCCTACCCCCATTAGAAAGAAGGGGTGTGTCCCACTGTGGCCTTGCCATTCGCATTTAAAAGTATCTTAAGGCAAAAGAAGAAACTCAAAGATTTCACCGTGCAAAAATAGTCTTCAAAATATCCTCTAAAAGAAATCAAAATCCTTCAAGATATGACAACTCTATAACTAATCTCAAGTTTCAAACACAAGCCAAAATATCATCTTTCAAAAATCCTTATATAAAAGTAAGCCTATTATGACCTAGGAGCCAAAATCCCTTAAGCTACTATACTTTATAATGAATCTAAACACAATATCCTTGCCTTGGTAGGCCAGGACAACAAAACCATCAACCAGAAACTGGCATTGATTAAAAAAGAAATAAAAAACCAAAACAGATGGTTTCAAATTTTTTAAAAAATTAAAGAACTGGAACTGAAGGTTTTCCCTCATGCAGAAAATTTGGCTTAACCAGAACCAGCCGACACTGGTTTTGTTCATCACATCTTCCCAATAATGTTCTCAGTGGCCTGATACTACAACCACAAGTTATCAAGACTTCCATTTCCTTGTGCATTCTTGAATCCTCTTATATTTCTGTTGAAATTTTCCAAAGAATCCATCAGTGCACCCTGAAATTCGAAAAACAGGAAGGAAAACCTTGAACCAAATTTTGTTTTGATATAAATAATACAACTCTGAAACCCGACTTCATAAGCAGGGTTCTTGAAAGTCGTTGTAGTATAGTGGTAAGTATTCCCGCCTGTCACGCGGGTGACCCGGGTTCGATCCCCGGCAGCGGCGCAGTAAAGTTCCTCTACACTTTTTTCCTCCCTGTTTGTCTCCCTTGTATGGGCCCACTGCAGTGCAAGGAATGCTGTTGTAAAAGAACGTTTGTTTGCAGTGGTGGACTGTATCAATATATTTGTGCAGCGGTGCTCTGAAAACGCCCTGCCTTTTTTAGCTCTTTCTTTGTCTCTCTTCTCTGGGTTTTACAGCTAGAGGCGAAGCAAGCAACGAATGTATTTTGTAAAAGAACAGTAAATGTGGACTAAGCAATGTGTCAATAAATTGGAGAAAGAAAAGTGGTACAGTACTGTGAAACTGTAGGTGGCGGAAGACTTATCACTATGTTGGATACTGAACAGCTCAAACGAAGGGCACTGCTGGAGAAGCTGAAGGTTTCAAATTGTCATTAACAGTGTACCTTCTTAAGCCCCTTGCCCAGCTTTCATTAGTTCATAGCATACTAGTGTAGATTCTGCCATTGCCACAAGCGTGAACACATGCTTTATCTTTTACATTTTCAAAATCAAAAATTTCTAAATTCAGCAATGTGAATACATTAACAGGCTCAATTGATATTTCCTTCCAAACCCAATTTTTGCACTTTGTTTGAAGATGAAAGGGGATCACAATGGCAAAATGGAAAGAAAATCCTGGAAGCCTTACAACCACAACCTTATTCAAGGCTTCACAACTAAATGATCAACATCATATATCAAGCCATGTATAATCTATATATAAAAATAACCATGGCTTACCTACTCAAAGTACCTCCATATGATGCTGCAAGATAACTAGTTAGATGAGGAGCATGAAAACCATTAGAACTAGGATAGTGATAGGCAGTCATTAACATATAAAACTTGAGGAACCCCCGGATTGTTGATTTGATCCATCTGGTATATTCACATGGAGTTACCAAAGATACCCACTTTGCATATGAGGGCAGAAGCAATGGAAGGGGTTCTTTGCTGGAAATTATTGCTGCTGTTTCCTGCCTTGTCTTGAGCTGCATCCTATTGCCACCATGGAAAATACATATCGTTTCAAACATGTAAATTCAAAACTCTTCTCTAAGCACTCTTGATCATAACACTCTTGATTCAGCTCCAAAATTCTTAAGGTCTTCATGCCAATATTGATTTTCTTTTATTGTTAGGAAAAAAGTTGAACAATCAATGTTTTTTTGGTTTTTTATTTATGTGGAGACTAATTTTTTTAATATTTGGGGGATGTGTTTTGAATGTCTTCATTTTGAATATCTCATTGAATTATAACCACTTCAATTGAATTGTGAACAAAAAAGAGTCAATACATATTGTGCATTATAATTGTCATGTGTTTGGGTGGTTTATATAAATCAACAATTAGCTTATCAAAGGTTTGACCTTGTCTTTTATAATTTGTCAAAACAAAAAGCAAATTTAACGAAATTTGTCCATGCTTGATAAAAAGATAATTTAATATTTTAAAGTCCATATGTGTCATATTGATAATCGGAATTTTAAGAAATCAAGGCAATAGGAATGATATTCTTAGGGAAGCCATTACGATTTATGTTTTAAAATAGAATGATTAGTAATGAATGTGTTGAAATTTACAAATACATACAGAAAAGGGTTTGTAAAAGTTGAGTTGTTTGTTTTTATCAGAATTTTATGAATGATACTCGTTGTCCCATTTATGAGTCCAAATTTAAGGTATAAATTATTTATTAACATAACCTTCATGTCTCTGTATAATTTTAAGAATGTATATAATTTATTAATGTTAGAGTTTGGAACATATTTCCTTATATTGAATTGTATAACTTCATGTAAAATTTTGTTTTTATAATTATCCTTTGCAACAATTGTATAACACAAACAACATTTCTTTTTTGAATTATATTCAATCTGAATGTGGTTGTTAATCATTTCTTTTAACTCATTGCAGGGAACAATGTATGTAACTTCATCCCAATAGTGCTGAAACAAATTAATTTGTCATTTTGATAGAAATCAAGATTTGAATAATGAAAAATCATTTTCAACAATTATTGAGCAACTGAGCATATTCGATGTCTTCATTTTGTCACATTTGTTATATATTAAAAACCCATTAGATCCTGAAACTCAAAGAATTGACATCATTTGAATACTTTTGCAAGAATGTTTTGCCAAAAGATGGAGAAAGATGGAATTCCCACAACCAGATATGCATTAAAATCTTGTGCTATATATTGCTCCAATACCATATTTACTTCTTTCTTTAAATGTGGTAACACGATTCTTTCCAAATGGATGAATCTATAATAAACCTCTATATATAATCCTCTAACATGGATGTACAAATACTAAAGTTGCCTAATATCATCAATTATGAAAACACAAACATTTTATTTTCTTTCCATTGGTAATGTATGTTTTGTTTGTAGTTAGGGCCACTTTAGACTATGGATTCAAAATCGCCATATTAAGACAATAATTTCGAACAAGTCACCAAAGTATAACCGGATTCTTAAATTGTTTTTACTTTCCTCTCTGACCTGTATCCAAATTTGGCAAGTTCCTCTTGTGCATGATCACCAGTGTGGCTACATCACAAATTAAAACCCTGGTTGTAGCTGCAATCCAAAGTTGTTGGACTGCTACAAACCCATCAAGCAAATTTAAGCTTTCAGTCTGGCTACCCTTTTGGCACAGATACTAAGGCCCACTTTAGACGAGGGTCCATGGTCCAATTTCCTAGGAACCAATTTGGACTGATTTGAAGCAAACTCTTTTGAATCCTTGAGTTGGACTATCTATACCTTGGTCCCTAGCCTGATTCTTGGTTCTCCAAATGAGGAGCTGTCCTTTTTAGCACTGTTTTTTGGTCTGAACCAATTGATTTTCCCTCTAAAACAGGTGCCATGTAGGTTTAACCTCAATTTGCCACTTTTTGGTCTTGGACCCTTGTTTAAAGGCCTTGGGACCGATTTAAAGCTTTCGACCAACAAGATTGCTTGATATTGCATGATTTCATTCGTCCTTGGACCTTGGACCCTCCCCTAAATGGGAAAGTAGCCCTAAATGGGAGCTACAGTAGTAGTACAATGGATAACAAGGATCAGTTTCAGAGAAGAGGCTCGATGGTGTGGTAATTCCCCTTAAAGCAAGGAGATATGGAGCGGCACAGCCAGGTAGCTAGCTATCTTTTCAACCCTGATTCATCCACCATCCACAGCATTGCAGTTCCCTCGCCGCATGACTAGGATAATCCGGACTCAGAGAGAAGAGAGGTTGCTGTTGAGATTCAAAGAGCATTTAAACTAGGGGAGAAGCAAAGCCTGAAGGACATTCAAGGGGATTAACAAAAGTCTAGCGGAAATTTATTGTTTGTGAGGTCGGTCGTCATGGGGAACTTGGTGAAAGGATTGACCGGTATTACTGTTGTCGGCTCCACTAACCGCTCCTCCCCATGTTATCTTCTGTTGCATGCTCTTTGCAACTCCCCTTGCCTTGCTCCTTCTCTCACCCCGAACAACTCTTACACCCACCAGCAGCTAAATTTTCCAAATGTCACAAGCAGCTTCCTGAAGTCCTCCATAACCAATGTATAAGCATACCTCCTCGAGTTTCCTGTCTGATCTGAGTGCCCATGATCAAGACTGGAAGTTGTTTCCGAAATTTGCTCAAAGCACAAATTTCCTCATGCACCTTGCTCAAAGCACAAGGTGATGCATTTGCTAAGTAGTCAAGATTCTGACAATGCCATATTGAGAGGTACTAAGGGACCCACTGCTTTGATGTCTCCTAGACAAGTCCAGGCGTTGCAATCTCTAGCTTTGAGCATGGGGTAAATGTGAGGAGTCTCTGCTATCCATCTGTTTTCTATTTGGAAGGAAATTTTTCGTTTCTAACAGACTTTGGCATGACAAGTTTATGGGGATGGCCACATTTCAAGGTTGCCTGCTGTGAAGTCATATTTCTAGAATCCATTTTGGGCTGATGCAAACTATGTGTTAGTTTCAGAATCTTAGTAGCAAGTGCACAACATGATGGATGCAGTCCAGCTTTGTTGGCATTTGAAGGTGCTAGTTGTCATTACAACTCTGTTGTTTGAGTTTGCTTCTGAATCTTGTCTGAATCTACTTTCATATGATCATTTGATCCATCTGTTTTCAATATTAACCTCCAAACCCTATCATGCATCATCATTGTTTATGTTCAGATCAATGTCTGATTTCATGTCTGTTCTCAAATCAAGGAGTATTCATGGGTTTTGGGATAATGGATTTCTGTAAGGAAATTAGGTTTCTATGGGTTTTGACACACACAACCCATTTTGTCAGATTTGTCCACAATATCTCTCATAATGGAGTTTCACAAAGTCATCACACTTGTTCTCTCCAGAACATTGATCAAGGGTGACAATTGACAAGTGGAAAAAAATTACGATATCTATCCTTGCGAAAAAAAAACTGGACTGGGTTAAGTCAAACATGCTCAAATGGTGCATAAGGCTCCCAGAGTGAAGAATTGAAGGCCTGAATATAGCAACAAGTGATATGCAACAATCAAAAAAATCAAGCTGCAACTAATGGGGCAAAAAGACATAGAAACATTGAAGTTGTTGGATTATGTGTCTTTCATGAATCAAGATTTCAATAGCAATGGGAATTGGACAAACAACATTCGTAAAAATATTCACTCAAAGGCAACTCCTTCAATCAACAAAGTTGTGGGAACATATCAAAGTAGTGATCGACCTAGAAGAATTGAAATTGGTAGGTCAGATCTTCCTACTCTCAATCTCACAAAAGTTCGCCGAAACCTTGAGGAACAAGCAGAGCTTGCCACAAGTATCTATGATGAAGTAGGCCCCTTGATAAACAAAAAAGATGACATATCTTTTGATCTTGCTGGAGTTCAAGCTCTCGTTTCTGCAAGGTTTGGATGTGGGTTAGAGAGTAGAATTGATAAGGTGAAAAATATACTCCTATCAGAAAGGACTCAAAGAAATGGAGGTCTTAATACCATTCATGCATCTCATGGAGGAGAAACAAGAGTGTTGAAAAATAAAGGTGATATTCTAAGTGAAGCCACTCCAAGACCGAATCATGGTTTAAAATGCGAAAAGAATAATATGATAAGACATTCAAAAAACTCACATCCCATTGTTCTTGCAACCCATTTGGCTTCACCATCTAAACAAAATTCCAAGCAAACGCAAAAAGTTGATACACAAGCCTTCAACCAAAACAGGAACAAGAATGTGACCTTCACATGTAGGGGTGTAACAACCCCAAGAAAAACAAACATCAACAATCTTACAAAAAACACAATAGAAGGATCAAATGACATAGGGCTAAATGTTGGTTCAACTTTGATCAACAAGTTAAATCCATCATGTGATCCTCAAAATCTTGAAAGCTCAGAGGGATCAATGAAGTCAAATTCAAGTCCATGTGATTATAAGAAAATTGTCCATTCCCATCAAACCAACAATTACTCCAAGTTGGACTCACATATAAGGGGTAAAAATGTACAAGATTGCATAATGAGTATTGGAAATCAAATGACAAGGGCACTTCCAACTTCAGAGAGATTCCAAGTTGAAGAGAAAAATGAACAAAAGATCAAAATGACAAGACAAGTAGAACTTGAAACAAATGTGGAATCTGAAGTTAACCACAGGCAATGTTTTCATGACTCTTGCATATTTTGTATCATGATGCATTTTTATTTGGTAAACCTACTTTGGACAATCTCAATCATCCACATTTAGGGCTTTGCAAATCAAATTGTTCCCTTTTGTTAAATGTCTATTTTTATCAAAGTTTTATTACATGCTATCTACATATAGAATCAAACGTGCAATATGAGAATTTCGCATTGCAATCTTGCAGATATGTTAATGATGAAAGTCATGCAAACAATGGCATTGTGGTCAATGCACATAAAGAAGGACTTGAAATTAACAACCAAGTGCAAACAAACAAAATAAAACCACCTAAACTCAATCTTGGTTTTTGTCAAACCTCTCTTCCTCTTGGTAATGCCCATTTGTCTTCCTAATATCTCTTCCATATGTGCCATTTCCATCAAATGTATACATCCACAATGTCACATTTTTCTTATATGCACATTAATGTTTGCTAACAAAAAGATTGTCTCGGGTATTTAATATGATGATTTGATGTAATCTTAATAACAATGTTTAAAATTTTTGCTCCACACATTTTGCCAATTTAATGACCATATTGGAAGAAACATATTTCAAGGTTGTTTCACATGGTGAACATGTACCAAAAGTTTTATGAAATATTTTGTGTCTACATAGTTTTGCCATGCAAATTAGAGAGGTTACTTTAAACAAACTATTGGAGAACATGAATAAATTCCTTTGAATGTGAATAATTTAAACTTGGCCAAATTTTGAAATGTGACATGCAATTTGTTGTAGTAAGTTGTTTGAAGACATTATCTAAAAGTGGCCAAATAGAAGGGATTCAATCCCTTGGGAATGATGAGATGGACAATTGTAGGAAGTGGATGTTTTTTAACATTTATGGTGAGGGAAAACAAAAATAATCAACGTTGGTTTAGAAGGCACTTCCTGACATGGTTTTTGAAACAGTGTGTTTAAATATAATATTCAATTAATGTCAAAAGTTCAACAAATGAATGTTGGTGTATTTACACAAGTTTGAACTAAGATTTTACAGGATTTGGTGGAAACCCAATTGAAACCATCCAAACTTCCCGAATTTCAAACACTGTGAGTTTACATTGATTATTTGTCTTTAAACAATTCTTAAATCTGAATTTGAATTTTTACCTTTCCCAAGTTCATGATTTTAATGGTCAATATGTTTTTGGTGTGTCAAGATTTTGTTTGTCATTATTTGAAGACCTTGACTCCATTTATCACAATTTTTTATCCTATTAAAATTGAAAAACATTTTAACAAATTGAACATGAAGTGGGCAAAAATAATAAAAAATCTCATTTGAATGTTGGAGAAACAATTGAGAATTTCAAAGGATTCTGCACATGAAATATATTATTGGCATTGGTTTTGTGCTATTTCAATGAACACTTGCATATGTTATGGTTTAGCAAGTTGTAGGTGAGAATAGCCCTAGATTAGCATTAATGGAGAGGGGCTCATCCAAGAAAAACACAATTGTATCAACATACCAAAAGTGTGAGGTGAAAATCCTTGTCCATTTCATCATTTTATGTCTAGTTTTCCCTAATATTCTCCAATGTTGATTGATCCTTTTACATTATGTACTATGTAATTAGATTCAACACAATATTTACTTCTAGAATTTAAATGTGCATGAACACACTTACTAATGCCATTTGTTTCTCCTAAATTGATATTTGATTTTGAGTTGTAATTTAAAATTAGTGTAAACATAATTGAACTTTGTGATTCTTGATATGCAGAAAATAGATGCAATGACACTCCCTACTCAATGTTTTCCTACTACCCCAACCACCTCTGAAAGTACATATACACCTTATTTTTGTTAGGGATGTCAATCGAACATTTTTTTTCCAAAACAAAAATTGTAATGCATGTCAACTAATATGGAAATATATGAAACAATTGTTGAAATATTCAAATAATGAATGTACATGCATGTTACTCTAATTGACCATAACACTACAATTTTATTTTAACAAAATGAAACTTGATTTCATGAATCTATATGTGGGTGCAGTTGTATTGAAGCAATGTGCATCAAACATGACAGAATTTGAGCGACAAGAAATCTTACCATACATGGACATTTTTTTTCTTGGTTTAGATTGTCAAAAAATTCGTCCTTCAAGTACCCCTGGCAATTGCAATTTTGGTTAGTGACATCCTAAACCACTATATGAACATACACAATAATGTGTGACTCGCTTTATAAAACTAAAGGATTTGAAGAGGTAATTATGATGACTTTGGTGGTTGTTGGTGACCCGTGTAGGTTTTGATGATGAAAGAGGTGATTATAATGTGGTGGAACATGATCATTTGGCCTATCGATATGAGGTCTTAGGAATTTTAGGGAAAGGGAGTTTTGGGCAAGTTTTAAAATGTAGTGACCACAAGTACAAGGTGTTACGAGCAGTCAAAATGATACGAAACAAACGACGTTTTCATCAACAAGCATTAGTTGAAGTCAAAATCTTGGAACATTTGCGCAACAAGGTTCTTCTTGCTTCTCAAATTTCTTGTGTTTTTTTTTTGAAATTTTTTATTGATTAGGCCTTTGATTAAGGTTGTTTGATCCTTTAAGTGTAAAAAATAAATAACTGTGATGTTCATTACAATTATTAATGTAATTGAAAAACTTAGAACTTCCTCCACATTATGTTACAAGCATTGCCTACTTTGAAAGGTGGGCTTCATGAATCTTTGTAGTGCCATCACCTTGCATGGTTATGAGATAATAGACATGCTTGTCCATTTTCACCTACACAATTAGAATAATCAAGGATATTATTTTATTAGTAATTTATGTGATGATTTTAAGTAAAACTTCAAGTTTATTAATCTCAACCAAGAGTTATAGTAAATGTTTTAAAATTGTCTTAACATGGGCTTAAGTAACAAGGTTATGGAACTTGATGAAGAGAGATCTATTAAACCAAATGGTTGTTCCAAGAAGGTGGAGCTGAAAGTAGCCAATGACGTGGGGAAGGGAAGGTGAGGTGTGACAGGCGACGATGGAGGCAACTAGCACAAACATTGTCACCATCTATGAATCATTTTACTTTAGAGGCCATCTTTGCATTACCTTTGCTTTGCATGACATATCCCTCTATGAATTAATCAAACGAAACAATTTTCAGGTTCATTCCAAGACCTACATATATGCACATTTATACATACCACATGGGACTACACAAAGTTTTACAATTTAAACATTATTTTATTTTAGTTCTTCAATTGATACCTTCCTTTCAAAAGGAAATAAATATAATTGGGGGTTTTTTTTTTCTTGTATCCTTTGAAATTTACTTGTTCATGAAGATGTTACTAATCACATTTGCTCAATTAATAGGTTCATTTGTGGGCACAATCTATTATTGTGCAGGGTATTAGCCCAATTGTTATTAAGAGCTTTGCAAGCCAACTTTTGTCCACACTTCGATTCCTTAACAAGTTACATGTTATACATTGTGATTTGAAGCCTGAGAATATATTGTTGCAACACCCTGCTATGTCTAAAATCAAAGTCATTGACTTTGGGTCTAGTTGTTTCAACCATGAAAGAAGTAAGTTCCTCTATTTGAAATAACCCAAGATTACCTTTTGAAATGGAAGACTTTACCAAGATAGGTCTTGAAGAGCAAATAAAATTGACTCTAAACAATAAAAAATTTGGGTAAATTTCCTTTTGACTATTGAAATGATATTGGTGATGTCAAATAAAGTGAACCTTAAACATTTAAATATGGGCTTTTTTTTGTTGTTGAATAATGAAATGTTACAATGGAAGTGCACATACAAATAAACATTGAACAATTTGCACATGAAATCATACATGACTACATGCATTATGCAATGAAATCAAAATATCAAAGTCCCAACCCAACTTACTTTCTTCTAAAGACTTTGCCTTAGCAAAGTGTGGATTTATCAATTCAGTAGTGTTGTCAATGTGATCACTTGCAACACATGATGTCAAAAAGCTTGCACAAAAAGATTTGAAGTCATGTATGAACAACCTCAATGTGACATTCCTACATATCCTTTCTCAAACTTTGAAGAACACCTAAATGTGTGGTTGATTTGAATGTTTGGGTTGTAGTTTACACCTATATACAAAGTCGCTTCTACCGTTCTCCTGAAGTGATCCTAGGTGAGTATTAACCATAAACTCATGGGGAGCCTTTAAAGTTCAATGTAGTTTTCAAGTCGTTCTAAGTCAAGTAAACACAACTTTGAAACATATCAATGAATAATTTCAAAAAGGATTTTGAAATTGACCATTGAAGCATGTATAGCATGTATATACGTTAAATGTTATTAAAAATTTATTTGTCATCACCAAAACAATATGCAATAATGCTTCCCAGCAAGTTTGATTATTGAAATTAGTTAAATATTTGATTTGAAAAGGGGAATTACAAGACTAGATTGGCTTATGTTCACAGGGTTGCCGTATGACATGATGATTGACATTTGGAGTTTTGGCTGCATCCTTGCAGAATTATTTTCAGGTACAACACTTTGTATACTAGGAATTGTGTTCTGTATTCCAGTGTCTAAGATAAATCTATCAAATTTTGAGATGAATGACTAACATTTTGTTTAAATTACTTGAGAAGAATCTTAATCTATTTTGATGTATTTTGTTGCTAGTTGAAGAATTCCCACCACCATTAATCTCCAAAGGAAAATGTGAACAGGATTATGTTTATGGGTCTGTAGAAATCACCCTTAATGTTTGAAGTCTCCTCTAACTCACACAAGACAGGGGATAGCAGGCTACCCATTATTTCCTGGGGAGAATGAGGTTGAACAATTGGCCTGCATGATGGAAGTTCTTGGTGTCCCTCCAAATGCAGTCCTTGAAAATGCCACAAGGAAAAAAATGTTCTTTGGTAAACATATGTTTCTTGCAACGATTGTTGAATTTTTCTTACAATGATCAAGCTTGAGACACCAAGACCAAACCCTTCCAATGTTCTCTTGAAACCAAGTCGAATATGGGGTTGTGGCATTTTAACATATTTCATTGTCTCATCAGATAGTAACAACAGCCCAAGGATAGTGGCAAATTCATGGGGCAAGAAACATTGGCCGGGAACCAAGGACATTTCAGTTGCAATTGGTTGCAACGATCCCACATTTGTCAACTTTTTAGAAGGTTGCTTGCGGTGGGACAAAAATCAGCGATTGAGTCCAGATGAACTCATGCAACATTCATGGATTGTTGGGGTGAGTATATTCACTTCTAGACTTGAATAGTACCAACCCTTAAAATTCAGTTTTTTAAAATAAAATAAAATAAAATATTATGAAAACACACAACCTTGTGAAAAAAATGTTTCCCCCAAGCCTTTTTCAGAAATTAAAATAATATGTATCTTTGAAAAACTACACATCTTTGTAAACAAATTGTTTGTCAAAAGCTCAAAACATGATTTCATACTTATGTTGAACCCAAATGAACACAAGGGTTTTGAGCTAAAGTTTTTGCTACTTTAAAATAAGTGAATGTAGCGTGTAAATGTTTTGTTGGATCTCTTCCTAACATCGTAGCTTTCCAACTTTTGTTTGTAGGCTCCCTCACCCATGACTCCACAAAGGTCCCCACTTCGACCTTCAAATCAAGACACCACCAAAAGAAGGCAAGTCCCTTCTCTCCACTCCCCCAACCCCCTCATCATCATGAGCTGCTCCTCCTCTCTTGACCTCTCCAAAGCCTCAACTCATTGACACCTACATTCATCTTCAGAAAAGCTGGAGGAACCTTGGAATATTGGTGGTCTATTGCAGGTCATTAAAATCTTCGGACACACCACACCGTTCTTCCAAGCAATCGAAACAAAACTCATCATCGACTCAAGCCACCGTCAATGTCAAGCCTCATCCCAACAACAAAATGCATGGTTTCGGTGTGGTAAAGTTCACTCATGGAGGAGAGCTTTCAGTGTTACCTCCAATTGGGGAAGGGATGTCTATCAAAGATGCCCAAGAAAAGAAGAGGAATAATTAGGGACTAAGAGACAATGGATAGATTCATTGAAATTGTCCAAAGACATTTGCATCAATTTGCATGTGTCATTAGCATTGGACCATGAATATTTGTGAAATGGATGAGAATGGATTTTGGAATTCTCACACTATTACATGTTTATAAAAAAACAAATGGTCCATTAGCTCCTTGGTAGAAAAATAGGATGCAACATGAACATGTTCCTGCGAAAGCTATTAGGAAATTATAACCAAATGCCATAAAACTCTGTATCACAATCTTACCTTTAATTACCTTCCCTTTTTCTATAGGATTCAAAAACTTAATACCATGACCTTAACACACCTGGAACTTTAAGATCAATGCAAAACCTTCTCATATGGACATGAAATTGGCAAATGTGAACCTTAAATTATGAATATCAATGTACAAAGACCAGCATTTTTTTTTGTGTGAAATTTCACAATATTGCGAAATTTGAAAAAAATTGTCGCAAATTCAATGTTTTTTTCACAAAAATAAAAAAAACTCAGAAAATCTTTGAAAATCTCCAGATTTGTATATGTGGTTCAAGTAGATAGTCAAAAACATACAAGTATGTTAAAATTCTACCTTTCATATTTTTGTTAATAGCAAATTTGGCTAAATCAGGGTATGGATGATTGCCACCTTGGCTACATCGCAAATTTGGCTAAATTAGCGTATGGATGATTGCCACCTTGGCTACATTGGAAATTTGAAAAAAGAAAACCACCGATGATAAGTGAAATTATTTTTCTCATGAAAAACAAGATCGATGAAAATCCCAGAAATAAGAACTCATACTTCAAAATAGGTAACACCTAGTGAAATTTCCACAAAATGCGGGACCAAATGAAAACTATTGTACCAGGTTTTTTTTCTCAATTTTGGGATATTGGTTTTTTTTTCCAAAAAAAAGTAGAATTATTCGAATTTATGCTAGGAAAAAAAAAGTCCAAAATTTTCCCTTTATGCTGAATAAAAGACAAAAAGCTGTAGCAAGAAAAAAAACAAAAAAAAACTGAATAAGGGGGTACATTGTTCTGCAGCCAAGGACCATTGGAAAAAAAAGCTGATACTCTTGTCTGCACAGTTTCATTGGCTGCCAAGAATTTTATGTTCTTAACTATGTTGGTCACCTATTCTTGCATACACAAATACGGCCCCCCCTTAGTGAGTGTGGGTCCGTATAGGAAGGATCCAAGTTTGGAGTTTGGAGTCCAATATTTTCAAGGAAAAGAAAACAATGAGTGACCCACTCGTAGTCTGTGTCCCCATAATTCATGCCCCTCCCATTAGTGTAAATTTGATTCTGGGGAGGGAAAGGGAGAACTCGCCTCTTGGGGCCTCTTGGGGTGGGAGAGAGGGGGGGGGAGGGGTGTTGTGAGTGAAGAAAACAAGAAGCCCCACCAGGCCCCGCCCCCTCCATGAGTAAGGAAGGAGGACCCAAATGATCCGAAATTTGCTCGATTCATGAGTGGGGCTATTTTGAAGGAAAAGAAAACAATGAGTGGCTGACCATGCAAGATATGGCGAAGTTTTTTTTTTAATTTCAAAAATCCCTTTGTTGGATACGCCAGGCCTTGTTTTTGTTTGTCGCCAGGTTGTGAAAATTTCCCCCCCAACAAAAAAAAAAAAAAAAAAAAAACAACCAAGGGGATCGGGGAGAAAACACTGGCAATAGGAAAAAAACAAGGAACTCGCTAAACCCACAAGAAGACAATATTCTCCAAGAGGCATCAAGGGGGGAAGGGGAAAAAATCAA
>Ga0116231_10008588_pt1 | contig 17845 bp, 11 predicted proteins | sample S1TSphgellanicum_2_FD_89695 | JGI IMG/M metagenome (GOLD analysis project Ga0116231, IMG submission 89695) | Host-associated microbial communities from peat moss isolated from Minnesota, USA - S1T2_Fd - Sphagnum magellanicum MG | ecosystem: Host-associated > Plants > Peat moss > Unclassified...
TATTTTTTATAAAACAAAAAAAAAAAAAAAAAAAAAAAAAAACAAGAGAAAAATTTGGAATAATTAATTTGGAGAAAATAAATTAAGTGAAAATTTAACTAAATTTTGCTAATATAAAAAAAATTCCAGATTTTTGACATTACAAAAATTGAAAAAGAAAAATGGAAGGTGGTTGTGTGGATAGATGATTGATTCACAACAAAATCCTTATAAGTGGGGTATGGACAAAAATAATATCAATTTTTTAGAATTGGAAAAATAAAATATAATTTGTAACTAAATTTTAAAATATCATTTTCCATAGGTAAATAAGTAGGTGGGTAGGTAGGTAGGTAGATAGGTAGTTGATTTTCATGTAATTAATCATCTATGGTTATCCATAGATGGATGAAATGTGACCATGTCAAATGAAACTTATTTTTTAGATGAATTTATATTTTTATATTTATATTTATATAATGAGCTGCACATGGGTAATGTGACGTCACGCGGAGCCCAAGTTGGGTATTAACCCCCCCCCGCCCCAAAAGAAAAAAAAAAGATTCGGGCAGCAAGTAAATAAGTAATTTTTTGTTTTGGGTTGAAAATAAAGGGTTGTTTAGGGCAGATGACAAGAATTAAAAGATTACTTAGGCAAGTTAATATATATGCTCGTGATAAAGAATAAAAATTCTTTGGGCAGACAAAATAATTAAATTTCAGCTTTGGGTTGGTAAAATTTTGGAAGGGGGGGGGGAGAAGACTATTAAAATAAGTGGACACCATCCAAAATAGTCGGATGTTGGCCCCAAAAAATGCTCATTTGGGCAGTGAATAAAATACTTTTGAGCAATTCTTTGGGCGGAAAATTAAATACTTTGGAGGAAAAAATCAAATCATTTTGAGCAGATATTGGGCAGAAAATAAAAATTTGTTTCGAGCAATTATTTGGGCAGTGAATAATTTCCTTTTAGAAGAAATATGGGCAGAAAATCAAAATACTTTCGAGCAAGTATTTGGGCAGTGAATTAAATACTTTTTTGAGCTTTGGGGTTGGGAAAAAAAAAGGTGGGGGCAGTGAATAACATACTTTTTTGAGCTTTGGGGTTGGGAAAAAAAAAGGTAGGGGCAGTTGTGGTAGGGGCAGATGAAAACAACACTAATAAAATACTTCTCAGGGCATTCAAGAAAAGTTTCTGAGCATTGGCTTGTTGGCACTACAGGGCAGCGAGTAAAAGATCACTTTTGAGTTTGGGGTTGTTGGCCCTACAGGGCAGCGACTAAAAAACACTTTTGAGCTTTGGGTTGTTGGCCTGACCGGGCAGCGAGTAAAAAATCACTTTTGAGCTTTGGCTTGGTTCAACTTGGGAAAATAAAAATGGGCAGCAGGAGGGGTAGTAGGGGCAGATAATGAAAATAAAAATATATTTACGCGGGCAGGAGGTTGGCCCTAAAATCACGCGCTCTCTTTTGTCTGTCGTCTCTTCCGTTGCGCACTGTCGTCTTCTCTCTCTCCTCTCTCTCTCTCTCTCGCGATCTGTCGTCGTTGTCGTCGCAGTAATATTGTTATTGCCACTTCTTGATGTTGTTACTGCCATCATATTTGTGTGTAAAACTCTGTCTATTTTCTTTCAGTTTTTACAATTCTCGATTCCATGAAGAAATGCGATTTCTAGACGGCTTCTTAGTGTAGAGAGTGGGAAGGGAGAAGGACTAGGACGTGCAGGAGGACGAGGACAACAACAATAACAACAACAGTGTTGTTTGATTCCTGCTTTTGTGGCTGCTCATGACTCTGCACTCTGTTGCTGTTGTTGCTGCTGTCGAGTCGATTGTGCGGGCCAGAGGTAACAATTTTTGTCTCCTAGTGCCACCGGAGTTGTAATAAGAAGTCGTGATGCATTCATTCTCTACCCCGACTGCATTGTGTACGCTTCTCTGCTCTGCTTTGTGACTCTGCTGTCTCTGTCTGTGAGAGAAACAAAGAGACTTTTCGATACAGAATTTGATCGCTGTTTTTTTCCCCCCCCTCTTTCTTTTGTGGCTGTTGTGGCGGACGTTGTTTTGTGTTGTGATCTGGTTGTTTGTTTCTGCGGAGTTTTTGTTCTTGGTGTGAGGAGGAGGAAATGGAAAGTTCAGAAACTGCAGTGTTGTTCTTGCGGAGGAGTTTGTTTTTCTGGCTTTTGATTTGAAGCTGCTGATAGACTCGCTGCTGTCCGTTTTCCAATTCTTTGCTGTTTCTTGTGCTGTGCTGCGTGCATTCTTCGTCTTCCCCCACACTGAGTGCTCGAGACCTGTTCACTGTCCAGGTCTGTAGAAGAAGTTGATGACAAGGAATCGTTGACGCCTGACTGGCTCCTTAGTGTGTTGGATCGGAAGTCTCCGAGTCCTGAACGCAGACAGCTCTGGTTGTTCTTCTCAACCTCTAAGCTGCATCATCAGAATCTGAGTGTTCACTTTTCTTGCAGGGGGGGAAGGCTAGTGGTGATGGATTTTGTCAAGATCGGCTTTGTGGATGTTCTGGACATCTGGGAGCATCATGAGAGTATAGGAGTTTGAAGAGGAGAGAATAGACAAAGCCCGGAAAGACATTCCCCCAAAAGGAAAGAATACAGTGGGATGCAAGTCTTCTATTGAGCCATAGGGAGGAGAAAATTAGCTTCTGTAAAAGCAGCTTTTGTTTCCTTGCTTCTCAAGTTCACGGATTTTCTTCCTCCAGCATTCAAGCTTGTCAATGGAGAAGGTCTGGAATTTGAGGCTTTTTTTACAACAAGCCATGTTGCTGCTGCTGTTACTGGTGTCTATTTGGCTTGAGGAGGGATCAGCACAGGGACTGTCTGAGGAGGGTGAAGCGTTGTTGGAATTCAAAAGCAGTATAACAGATGCAAACAAGTGGCTTGCAAACTGGGTGGCCACAGACCTCCTTCCTTGCAATTGGACTGGAGTGACATGCACAGGAGACTCAGTCACAGCCATCAATCTTTCTGGTCTCAGTATCTCAGGCCAAGTTCCAGAAGGTGTGCTAGGTGAGCTCAGCTGAATTTCCAACTCCACAGCAGCTGAATCTGAATAGATCCTTTGAATAACTATGGGTCTTTTTGCAATCTTCCAGTGCAGCGCTCTCCACCACTCTCAGATGGTGGCTCAGCAAGTTTTAATTTTTGTTGAGTCCTTCTTTTGGGTTGTGATTGATTTCTAGGAGTCTGTTGTTATTGTGCTCACAAAAAAAGCTTCTATAACATTCTGATCCATTTTTACATTTGCATTGTCATTTGAGCTTGCATTTGTCTTCTTGTTTTTGTTGTTGCACTCACCAGGAAACTAGTTCAAGAGTCTTTGATTTGTGCATTCAGTTGGGGTTTGTTTTCACACTCCGCTCCCTACAATTTGTACAGACAAAAATTTTGGTCAAGTTTTGGACATCTTGCAACCAGGAATTTAGCAATCAAGATGCTTCATTTAACACTAGGAATGTCTCTACTACAGAAACTTCAAGTCAGTTTTCTTAATCAATCTTTTCTCTTCCTTTTTTTCAGCTTGGGATAAGTGCTTTGTTGAATTGTATGTCTAGTCATTGCTGCAATTCGTGCCTTCTATCTCCCTTTTTTGACTTTTTCTACCTGCTACAGGTCTTTTTGATTGTGCTGAGCTTTTCTGGGAGGGTTGGGCCACTTGGCACTTTGATTTGGTTCAAAACTTTTGGTTGATCTTGTTGCTTTGTCCTTAGTTTATGTTGTCAAGTGCAAAGTGTGATCTTGAAGGGGGATCCTTCCTTTTGGTCCTACTGATTGTACGTTCTCAGATATTCAATTTGGATTCAAATTTTGCCACTAAAAGAGCAGGCAAAACATCAGACTACAGCTCTGATAATCTAATTTCTGAGCTTCACTGTACATAGAGAGTGTGCTGGTGACCCATAGCATTCAAGCCAGTCTTGTACCAGTAGCACTTACAGCCACTTTTCCTGCAGTCCAAATATTGCTAGGTGCATATTGCATGCTAGGTGGGGCATGTGATAGGCAGCACAATGAGAGTACTTTGTTGAAGATCATCGTTTTGCATGTGCACAGAGAGAGACTACATCCTGCTTCTTCTCAGAGAGATGGAGACTGGGTTTAGTGCAATTTGAAACTGTGAGCTACAGAAACAGCCATTAATGCCATCTTTGGTCTCTTTTTTGGTTGTACAGGCCAGCTGGGAAATCTTACTACTCTGGACCTGGGGAATACGGATCTGGGTGGCAGCTTTCCTCTTGATTTGCTCAACTGCAGCAACCTAATGGGCTTGAACCTGAGTTACACTTACATGGAAGGTCCTTTACCCACAAGGATTTCACAGCTGACAAAACTCCAAACACTGGACCTTTCGTACTCAAGTTTTTTTGGACCAGTACCTGATGCTTTTGGGAACTTGCCGGCACTGAAACTCTTGAATCTCAAAGCAGCAAATTTTACTGGAGTTTTGCCATCCAGCCTTGGGAACCTCACAAACCTGACCGAAATTCATCTTGGCCTTGCAAACTTCACACCTACAGCTATGCCCTCTTGGTTTGCAAATCTCACGAATCTCAAAGTGCTTGACCTAAGCTCCAGTAATTTCACCAAGGGGCCAATCCCAGAGTGGGTTCAGGTGTTGCCTAGCCTGCAAATTCTTGACCTTGCAGCCTGTAGCTTGACAGGACCCATTCCAGAATTTCTGGGAGGTTTGACAATGCTTCACACTCTGTGGCTGAATCAGAACTCACTGAATGGGTCAATACCTGAAATTTTCGCAAACCTGACAGAGCTTGTGAGTTTGGATCTTTCACAGAATCAGCTGACAGGTTCAATCCCATCAGGGCTGATAGAGCTTGAGAAGCTTCAAGTGATTGAGCTGTTTGCAAACCAGCTCTCGGGGGAAATTCCTGCAGATATTGGAAACCTCAGGAGCTTGTCACAGATTGATGTCTCACAGAATCAACTGAGTGGTGCCATACCACAGTCAATGACAAATTTGACAAACCTGTCAATCCTCCACCTCTGGCAAAACAGCTTGAGTGGTATCATACCTCCAGGCATGGCTAACCTTCAGGCACTCACTGAGTTTGTCCTCTTTGAAAACCACTTCACAGGCACAGTTCCAGGAAACTTGGGGAAGGACTGCAACCTCACACGATTTGACGTGTCAACAAATCTGCTCTCTGGACCAGTCCCAGTCCATCTTTGTGATGGACAACAGTTAACTCAACTCATTTTCTTCAACAATATGTTTTCAGGGACAATACCTGACACGTACGAAAACTGCAGGAGCCTCACTCGGGTTCGGTTTGAGATTAATGAACTCTCAGGGCCAATTCCAGATGGTCTCTGGGGAGCACCTAAAATGCAGATTTTTACAGCACATAGTAACATGCTCAATGGAAACATACTGCCTTCCATCAGGTATGCATTAAACTTAGCAACACTTGATATTTCCAGCAACTGGTTCACAGGTCCACTTCCCCAAGAAATCGGCAACCTTGTTATGATGCAAAGCCTTTCTGCATCTGGGAACAACCTGTCGGGTACCATCCCTCCACAACTTGGCCATCTCTCTCTGCTCAATGAGCTTGATCTAAGCCAAAACAGTTTTACTGATGGGATACCACCAGCACTTGGAAACTGTACACAGCTCAAGACACTGAACCTTTCCATGAATTTCCTCACTGGGCCGATTCCAAGTGAGCTTGGTGAACTGAGTAGCCTCGCACTTCTGGATCTTTCACATAATGCCCTCACTGGTGAAGTCCCATCTGTCCTTAGTGGGTTGCCACTCGAGATACTTGATGTCTCATACAACAACCTCTCTGGTGTGCTGCCACCTGGACTCCTCACAGTCACAGATGCTGAAGGTAACCCAGATCTGTGTGATGTAGCCAGTAACTGTGAAGCTGGCATGCAACAAACAAACAGCAAGATCAATGGACCTATGGTGTCAGCAGTGGTTGGAACTTTTGTGGCGGCAATGATTGTACTCATTGTTGGCTCATGCTGCTTCTACCAAAGGTACACAATTTTCAATGAGCGCCAAAAGGGGCTTGTGCAGAACAGCTCATGGCACCTGACTTCATTCCACAAGAATACATTGAGGGAGTATGAGATTGCAGAATTTTGCAATGATCCAGATAACATCATTGGAAGTGGTGGATCTGGGAAAGTTTACAAGGCAGTACTTGGTAATGGCCAACCGGTTGCTGTGAAAAAGCTTGGGTGGGGCGAGACAAAGGGCGAGGCATTACATGACCATGGATTCAAAGCTGAGGTAACAGTTATGATTGTAAACTCCTGTATATGGCCCACTCTTGTATGCAAATTCAGATAGCAATTCTGATTTATAATTTCCTTTGTTATTATGCAGGTAGAAACATTAGGGAAAATCCGACATCGGAATATTGTGAAGCTCCTATGCTGTTGTTCAAACAATGAGTCAAACCTCCTTGTGTATGAATACATGCCCAATGGCAGCCTGGGTGACATTCTTCACAGCACAAAAGGTGGTGCTCTGGACTGGGCTATGCGATACAAGATTGCACTTGGGGCAGCACAGGTATAAAACGATGAATAAGATCACAGTATTTTGTTTATTTGCATGAGTGTTTAGCTGTGGATGGAGTAGTGTGATCACTATCTTGTGGTGGCCAACAGCTGATGAACTTCAACAATTACATCAGAACTTGTATTTGTTCTTATTGTGTAGGGTTTGGAGTACTTGCATCATGACTGCTTGCCACAGATTGTGCACCGTGATGTGAAGTCAAACAACATACTCCTCGATGCTGACTATGAGGCACATGTTGCTGATTTTGGGCTTGCTAGAGTCCTTGAAACTACAACCATCACAACATGGAAGGGAGAATCCATGTCAGCAATTGCAGGCTCTTATGGCTACATTGCCCCCGGTAAATTTCTTACTCAAAAACTGCACTACTACACATTGTTACCGATTTTTGTGTGTTTTCCTCTTTTCGACTTTCTTGGTCACAATGTGGGAATTAAAATCATCAACTACATGAAGTTTGGGTCGTGGATTAACATTATGAATTTTAGATCATGGATTGACAATAACAAATGGCTTGTGGATCAATGAAATGAATAAACTGGAGGTCATGGATTCAAGAAAAGATTTGATGAGCTAACTTTTTTTTTGGTTGATGTTGTGGGAATGCTGCAGAGTACGCTTACACCTTAAATGTTGGCGAGAAGAGTGACATTTACAGCTTTGGTGTTGTGTTGTTGGAGCTTGTTACGGGGAAGAGGCCAATTGATCCTGCATTTGGTGAAGGTGTTGACCTGGTGAAATGGGTGATGAACAAAATCCAAAGCACTGAGGGGCTGTACGAAGTACTTGACCCAAACCTGGGGTGTGCTTCACACAATGACATGATCTTGGTGTTGAGAGTTGCGATGTTGTGCTTGAGCCGGCACCCACGCAGCCGACCACCAATGCGTGAGGTGGTGCAACTTCTCATAGAAGCCAAACCCAGAAGTTGCAGAGAGAAGTTAAATGCCAACACTAACGTCTCAGGATCAATCTGGCCAGAGACCACTAGTACAAACGTGAAGAATACTGCAGAAGATGAGAGGAAGGAAATGAACGCTGCTGCCAACAATGACTACAACAACAACGTTGTCGAGACACCCAACTTTCTTGGATTGTAAAATAAAAGAACAGCATCTCTCACTCATGGTTTTGAACTGGTACTGGTCATGGTGATCAAGAAGAGTGATTCCAAGCTCTTTGGCAAAGTGTCAATTGTACTCAAACAAGGGGAAGAGGAGGCGGAGATGAAAGGATGAGGTAAAGAGACTCTGATCTTTCCAATGACTCATTCATTCAAGATTCTTTCACGAAAAAGCAAAGGTCTTCCTCAAAATGCTAGTCACACATAAAAGAGTGTGTAATATGATGAGGCGATTGGAGATATGTCTAAAGGTCAAGGGGAATATCTCATCCTCTAGTATAGGAATTGAAAGTGGGCATGGAAAGAAAAAAAATAGTTTGTAGGTGTACTAGTGAACTTCGCGGCATGGAAGTTTGTTAATTCTTGGCATCAATCCATATATCGAGTTATGTTCTTGGTTATTGAGAAATGGAGCTATCAGTTTGAATAGGTAGGAAGAAGTTGTGTAAGTTTAGGTATGGGAAATGGTTGTACAATGCAACTTTTGGATGGCATTAACTTGATTGGGGAGATTGATAAATTTTTTTTCCTCACAAACTATTGCACCAAAGAATCACAACTTCCATAATAACAGTTGGGTGCATGGTCGGTCCATGACAAAAACATCCACACATTTTAACTCCAAAGAAGAAGGAAGCAGATGAATGCACATGTTGGTAAATATCAAAATAAAAGCAATTAGAGAGATGTTAACCAAGGAGCGAGCTTCACTCAAAATGTTATACAATTAACCCATAAATGTCGAGGTTTAGTAAATTCCCAAACACAAACAATTTGGTATTTGTTCACATTGAATTGAGGTTTTAACACCCATTAAATTAGAAAAAACTAATACTTTGCATTGAACACCTATTGGCTTAAATAAATATATTTTATGTAGCTTAAAACCCAATAAATTAGGAAAAACCTAATATTTTGTATTGAACACCTATTGGCTTAAATAAATATATTTATTTAGTTAAAAACCCAATAAATTAGAAAAAACCTAATATTTTGCATTGAACACCTATTGGCTTAAATAAATATATTTATGTAGTTAAAAACCCAATAAATTAGAAAAACCCTAATATTTTGCATTGAACACCTATTGGCTTAAATAAATATATTTACGTAGTTTGAACTTCTAATGTAAAAATAATTAATTTATCAAACAACTAATGTAAAAGTTGCAATAATATGTCTAGATGTTTGTTTCCAACATCATATTCACCAGCCAATTTCAAACATACTTTGTTATTGAATTTTATTAATACTTATATTTTTCAAACTTTGTATACAATTTATTATAAATTCATTGATTCCAAAATTGCTTTTAACAATAAGACTTGAAAAGGTTTGGCTCTATTTTTTTGCATTTATGTGTTCATTATATGATTTTATAAAAGTGCATTTGTCATTGAATATATATATATATATATATATATATATATATTTATACTTGATTATGCTTTTACCCTCCACCTCATATTGACCATAATATATGCTTTACCTAATTTGGGTTTACCTTTGGATTAGTCGACTCTCAAAATCAACCAATGGAAGTTCATAATTTTACTTCTATGAACCCAAATGACTATAGGACATTTTCAAATGCCAAATCAAATAATAGCTACACCTTTATTGATGAATAAGAGTTTACTTAAATGTTGTTTCACCCCATAAAATATTTAAGTATTTTTTCTTATATTATTATGTTAAGGTTGATATTAAAATTTTCTCAAAAGTATGTCATTTTCAATTCATTTCAAGTTTGTTTTTAGTCATTTTGCTATTTACAATCACTAGTTTAAATATTTTAGGAAAAAAATTGGGTATTTTATATCCATTAGATTTTTTTTCAAAAAATTTCACATGTTCCCATAATACAAAATTTAACTTACCATTTAAAAACATGTAAAATTAACCACTTGTTATTCTTGGAGTGAGTCATTTTATTATATTTGCACCCAAGTAAACAACATTTTGACACCTTATTAAGAAATTTACCACCCACCATAACATCAAGGTGAAATAAATGTTAATTTGAACTATTTCAGTTGTAGTTCTTTTATATTATACATTTTAAATGTAAAGTCATATTCAACATTAATATATTCCATTTGGGTGCAAACAAGATCAAACAAACCAACAATATTACTTTAGAAAAGGATTGCATATCCTTTTGCCCAAAAATATTTTTTTCATAAAAATGAATTTTTGAACAATGTTTTTTGAAAATTGTTATAATAAATGCTTATAATTTTTCAAGTAAATGAATTTTTTTAAAAATAATTTTTGAGTAAATGTAAATTTTTGAAAGTGTGATAATTCCTTGTAAATTCAGTGTTTTGTTTTAAAAAATAATAACAATTTCAAATCATAATCAAATTTTGATTTTTAAAAAATTTATGTTTTTTGAATAATAATTTACAACTTTTCTTAACACATCACATGTACATTATACCCCATTTATATGTGATAAAAGACTTTTGAAATTCTAAAACTTTGGATCAATTTTATGAAGGTTTTTGAATTTTTGGAGTTTAAAATTTCCACATATTTTAGGGTACAAGTGTTTTTTAAATGTGTCCAATTGGTTTTTATTTTCTTAAATTTTTCCCTTCAATTTATTATTATTATATGACTCCTTTTGATAGTCCTTTGTAAAATTGATTCTTTTTTTAATGCAATATGTTTTTATTTTAAAAAATCCTAAATTGAAACTTAAACTTAAGATTTTATCAAATGGATTTTTTATTTGAATTCATATAAATGCAAGGTTGAATGGCTCACTTTTAACAATTTTTCTATTCCCTAAAAGTTAAAAAATAGTTATGGGACAGTGGTGAGTTAGTAGTTTTTTTATAAAAAAAAAGTGTAAGCTTGTGTCATGCTATGGTAAGTAGAGGATTAGGTGGGGAGCATGAAGGTTTAAAATTTGTGTTAGAAAATATCCTCACTCAAATCATAGCTATCCACAAACTTGCTAGATCTTGTGTGCCATTGTGATCAACCCTACCTTTCATACCTTAATCATTGTAGTACACACATGCATAGTGTGGTGGGCCGTAGCAAAGCTTTGACATAACTTGCAACACTTGAATGTCAATGTCAAAATTGTTGAAGTTCAAATAGAATATGCCTTGATAGAATGTCTAAATCATTAGATGATAGTTTGGGTACAATTGGGCATCACACCAAAGTAAAAATAAAGGGAGTTGTTTTTTACTACATAGGTCTTTTGTATGGAACTATACCAAAGATCATTTTTTACAAGAAGACCGAGCTTTTTCATAAAAGCTTCTCAAAGAAATATCGTATTTCCAATGAAGAGCTACCGCCAAAAGTTTTGAGGATAGGGAAGGAACTACATGAAGAGGAGGTAGAAGCTTTATTTGGGCTTGTAGTCATAATGGCTATAGATACTGTCATAACAATGATGACACATTGATTGCTAGAGTAGAAACACTATGGATAATCTTACACCAAAGAACACAAACGCCCCAACACTCGAACGATCAACAAAGCTAAAGCTTGTGGGATCATTTATGAAAGAAAATGCAAGAAAGTGAATTGGTGTGTTCTTGTAGTCTAAACAATACGTGACCAACTCCATATATTACAATCTTTGGAGGTGGGTTTGCTTGGAAAGTCTAGGCATGTAGTAGATTTGGATAGGTTTGAGGAATTAGATAGAGAAGAGGAAGAGGGTCTTATGCTAACCAATAATATGTCGAAAACACAAAGCCAATAGCAACTTTTTGTTTTCAAGGAAAGTCAAGTGTAGTGCATAAAGTGGTGAGAGTATATTTCCATTCTAGAGAAGTAACTTCCAACATAAAAAAAACTTGTCTCCTCCCTGCAGAAGTAGAAAGACAAGGTTCAAAAGGATTTCGAAAAGTTTGAAGGTCAAGTCAAGGATCGCCTTTTCTTTATTACAAAGGGAGAGGAAAAGTTGTCTTTGTAGCAATTGTAACTTGACGACTAGAACTATAATGTGCGTAATCTTCACTCTAAGAGTAGTTATGCAGAAACAATAGGGTCGGCTCTTTGTTGAACATGAGTTTGTTCAACAAAAATTTGATTATCAAATGTGTTTAGTTGAATCCTTCAATGAGTTTTTGCAAACAAAGGAGGATGAGTACAATAAAATGCATGCCAAATATGTGTTAGCAATGGAAGCATGGAGGTCTGAATTAATCAAGCAAAATACCATGAAATGACACAAGGCCACATTTTGTATGCAAGCCCAAGGTATGATGAATGGGCATCAACGCCCTACTCTAATGCCATTGCCTCTCTTATATGTCTGGAGAATCCCAATTATCCTAACTCTCCATGCCTTTTGTTAATCTTGCCTTGCCCTTTTTATCAAAGGTTGTTTGAACATGCTTGGGATTGTAAGATTGTTTTTTGCAAGCATGTTTATCACTCATGGTGTGCGATAACTCACTTTTCTAGTTCTACTAAATGTTTGTTTGAAGATTGTGAGGAAAAAATGCATCTAGATCAGTGGGTGCTTTTAGGAGTTAAAAAGCCATTTGTTGTTGAAAAAGGAATATTAGGAGCACGTCAAATTGCAACGACTCTTGTTTTTGATGATTTTAAAGGTGAATTCATCAAGAAGTTTCCTAAACTTAATCATTCAGCCTAAATTATTGTGTGTTTCAGCATCAACTATGTCTTAGGGCATGGTAAATTGGCTAAAACCCTAAACCTTATGTCAATTTCTAAATTCATTACAAATTCCAAGACTACATTGGGGTGCATTTTAGTTATGTCCATCTAGGGTTTAGTCACGTTCAAAATGGCATGTACACAAGTCAAGAAATGGTCCATAGTTCCACTAAAAATAACATATGAATCCATGTGAAGATCCTTTACTCCATTCATAACTTAATTGTCTTTATGGTTATTAGAAGCCATGAAGTAAGTATGTATAATCCATGTTGTTTCTTCTTCATCACAATTGTTCTCAAATTTCCCACAAGTTTAGGGTTGAAGTCCTTATTTGTTCATATGTGTCAATATTATGCCTTGAAGTCATACACTATTCCTCTCTTTCTATGATAATCATTGAAGGCTTTTGCCATGTTCATAATTTTCCACTAAAAAGTCCTTTATGTATAGGGAAATCAATAATAATTCAATGAATGTCCATTAGTTTACATTGGAATCATATTTGAATTCCATAAGTTTATGATAGTCACTAGAGGCTTTTCCCATGTTCACAAGCTTCCACTGAACTCTTATACGATCTTCTTTACGTCATAAACAATCACTAAGATATCAACAATGTCCATGGTGTTTTGTCATGAGTTCCATATGTTTTTGACAATCCCTAACACCTTTCCAATCTCCATAAATTTCCATGTTAAGTCCCATATGTTCATGGAAGTCCCTAACACCTTTCCAATGTCCATACATTTCCATCTTAAGTCCCATATTTTGAAGGCAGCCCTTGAAACCTTTTTAATGTCCATACATTTCCATCCTAAGTCCCATATATTTCTAGTAGTCATTAAAACCTTCCCATTGTCCATGTGTTTCCATTTTGAATCCCATATGTTTCCAATATTCACTAAAACTTGATTAATGTCCATGTACTTTCAACCTAAGTCTTTAAAATGTTTTTGTCAACCACTGTAACTTCTCTAATATCCGTGTATTTTCATCTTGGGATCCTCGAAAGTCCTATCACTAGTAGAAATTGGCCAAAGTGTAATCACTTTATTTGTAACTACATGTGACTATTAGTTATTTGCAACTACATTTGGACATTTTTGCAACTATTTCTTGTGTTGATCATATTTGCAACTACACTACAACTAGTTTGTGATTATTTTGGTGTTCATCCTTCCATGTGAACAACATTTAATTTGGTTTTCATCCAAAAAGAGCAATTTATGTCCCATTAGTTGTAAATGTGACCAATTTATTTGCAACCTTATGAATATACAAAGGTGTATTTTATGAATTTTAAATAATATAGTTGGGTGTATTAAAATTTATAAATGTAGATGAACAACCATATCACATGTGTATTCAAGTAATATTATTAGCATAAATGGCCTCAATATTATGGTTACACTAATTAATGTATATTTTCAGTACATTAAAAATTTATGTAAAATATTTACTAAATATATTGTGCCGATATTATAGGTGTATCCAAACAATTTTTATTATACTTCTTAAATTTATTACAAATGAAATTTATCATCATCATCATGATCATCATTATTATGTTATCATATTAATTATATGTAATAACAAACTAAATTTCAATATTATCTTTCATTAATTTTTTTAAAATGGTAATATTTTATTACATAATGATGATGACAACGATGACAATAATGATATTTGAATGATAGGGAAAATAATTATATAATTATTAAAAGTTCAATATATATTATATTATAAATTATTTTCAAATGACTAATGTATTTATTTTAAAAAATTATTTATTAAAAAATAATTATTATAATCAATCATAATAGATTTAACAAGTGACATAATAATATCTAATAATATATAATAATAAATAGCTAACCTAGGCTAGTTACAAAATACATTATTATTATTATTATTATTATTATTATTACTATTATTATAAGTAATCAATTATGAAATATTATTATATTATAATAATTACCAAAAAATATTAATATATAGTTTTAACTTTTCATATTTCAAATTTGTACCAATATATAATTTTTATTTTCAGTTTTATTATTTTATAATAATTACTATAGTAGTTAGAATGGAAATCTAATAAATTAATATAGAAATTCAGAAATTATTTTCAAAGGAAAAATATACTTGTTAAAAATATAAATATTTTGAACTTTTAATAATTCATAAATAGTTATATTGAGTGAAGTAATAATATGAATAATAAAAATAAAATAGTAAACCTTGGCTACTAACTAGCTACAACTATAATTGAATTAATGTTATTGTTACTATTAAATATTTATATTTATAATGAACTATAAAAATGAAAATAATTATGGGAATAATTATAATAAAATAGTTAACCTAGGCTAGGTTTTAATTATTTTATTAGATAAAAAAAAACTAGTACATTATTTTTATAATCATTAATTATTGATTATTAATTACTGAATATTTCATGTATTATAATTTTTTTTGGTTATGAAATAATAATAAATTATTATTAATAATGCACTAATTATTTCAATATTAGCCAATTACTAGTTAATGAAACTGGTTGATAGATCATTATAGTTCATATATAATTAAAATTCAATAGTATTAATGTTCATCTAGCTAATAAATTAAGTAATATTTGATAATATAATTAATTCATTAATCATAATATAATTGATGATTATTACTATAAATAATTAGTTAGTTGGATAGTTTATAAAATGAATTAATTAGTTTCTAGTTTAGTTGTTAATTAATTACTTAAGAAGCTTATTAATTTATTTTTCTATATTTTATTCATTAAATAATTAATAATTTTATTAGCTAATTAGTTAGCTAATTAATTAACTAGTTAATTGTCACTTACCTACTTAATTGTATACTTTTCAAGAGGAGAATGAAAGCCAAAACATATGGGATAAACTTTTTAGTTGCAAGTCGTTTGCGACTAAAAATGTTTAGTTGCAAATGACTTGCAACTAAAAAGTTTATCCCATATGTTTTGGCTTTCATTCTCCTCTTGAAAAATATATAAACAAAGTGTTTTGTCTTTACATTTTCATATTTAAAAACATGGACATATGTGATGAACCAATGAAAATAACTTAACCCAAGATAAATATAAATATTCATGTACTTACATCTAATTACTTATTTCCTTAATTTACCTACCTACTTTTCTACCTACCTACTTAAATAGGTATTTGACCTAAGTAGGTAAATAAATTTTATCCAGATAGGTGTTTAGCCTAGATGGGTAGGTAGGTATATAGGTAGGTAGGTACCTAGTTCAATCTACATATTTAAATATTGATTTAAACTGAATTTGGAAAAATTCAATTAGTATGCCATGTGGCAAATTTCTATTGCACCACATGTCACAATCTAAACCATCCAAATATAAAAATTAAATGTTTTAGATTATTTCAAAATAATAATCAAATATTCTGAATTGTTATGAGTTGGGACACGTGGCAACACATAATTTGTTCCCATTGTTCACCAAAAAAATTGCATCTTAATTGTAAGTGACAATACGTATATGACAAGTCAAAGGATGAAGGTGTATTTCATTGATTTTTTCTTTCATCCAAAATTTGTTGTCATTTGCAACTAATGTCAATATGACTTGTCCAACGCGACTATTAAGATTTTAATTGCAAATGTTATTTGTAATTACAAATTAATTGCAAGGACCAGTTGCAAAATGATCATTTTTTACTAGTGAGGTGATTTATTGGTTATCAACATGTTATAATCACAACGTCAAGTAATGGGACATTTTAGTTATCAAATTAAAAAAATTCATAGTTGTGCATCCTAGTAAACCTTAACCTTATCTAAAAATTTAACCAATATGTTTTGGTAAACCAAATGTCAAATATGACCTATTCAATGCACTATGAAAAAATTGTGTCTATTACAACTTGTCCATTGCAATTAAAAAATGTTTGATGAAATTAGATTACAACTAATAACCTAGTTGCAACAGACATAATTTTTTCATAATGGTGATCAAGATTTGGTGGTAGCTTTGTCCCATGCCCAACCATTAACCACATTGATCACAACCCACTATGGTAATAAAAGATGCATGAGAATGCACATAACCTTTCACCTAGGGTTTCACATTGAATAATAAACATGGACTACTAAGAGGTTAACTTAAAAATGTGTGTTCACCTTTAGTCATGGCTAAATGGCACACACATCAATAATCCCATTACCCCTTGGAATCATATGATAATTTGATTATCATATTGATAAGTAAGATGTGCAACTCAACAAACACAAGTGGATGATATGCACAAATCATCCAACACAAAAAATTGTGATCCCCGCACAATAATCACAATAGGAAATCAAATTCTTCATGTTCATCAATGGTCCTACATTTATCCACTTGTGAAGTAAAATAATGGAGATTCGCAAACACAAAGTTAATCCACCAAATGTTTGGCATAATAACAATGGTTGCACACCACCTCACACCTTGAAAAAATCTTTTAAATTCACCAAACAAATTGAAATCTCTTACATGGGAAATGTTCCTCGTTAAGAATTCATTAAATTAAAAGACTTGTGATGCCATTTCTTTATGTATGAGATGGGTCTAGTCAAGGTTGGGGTACACAAAAGGAATGTTTTACCTTAAAATCACTTTCAATACACTACTTTGAATGACCATTACAATTATGAAATAATTTATTTGGTAGATTTTCTTTCTTCATTAGATTTTCAAATACTTCTTGATTAAAATGGTGGCATTTTCTTATGTTTTGGATGATTAAAACATGTCCTTAAATGTTTTGAAAGATGGTTAAAGAACTATGTCTCACTGTGCAATTTTATTGAAAAGGAGTCAACATGAATAACAATATTTATTTAAATTGCTCCATATCTTAACCACAAATATAATAAAATATGTTCTATACAATGACATAGGTTTTTAGTATGATAAATCACCAAATTTTGTAAAAGTGATATTATAAATTTGGATTTTTTTCATTAAAAAGGCTACATCAATAAGGACAATCAAATTAATTTTGTTAATTAAAAAATTACATTCCAAAGGTTCAGAAAGAAGTTAGGAGAGGTGGTTGCATAAAAAGGACATTAGTTGATGTTTAAATAAGGTTTCGGTATTCCAAATGAGAGTATGTTATTCTAAACATGTCATGTAGTCCTACATTCTTTTTAAAACTTGAACAAAACATTCAAAATTTGTTCAATTGATTTGAATAATTCATTATACCACTTATTGGTTGAAAGCTTAAACATACATAACCCCTTTTCATTGTTTAACATTTCAAAACATTAATAATTCCCACACCATAAGTCCAAACAATATGGAATCACCTTCATGCACCCCTATTCACAAAAGGCTTTCCAACAATACTAGTTGTGCAATGGGAGGCACTTGGTTTGAGTGACATCAACATGACAAACAAAACAAACTACCTTCTTTAATAGATAGATTTTTTTATTGTCCTCTATTTCACTTTATTTTCA
>Ga0116231_10008589_pt1 | contig 17842 bp, 18 predicted proteins | sample S1TSphgellanicum_2_FD_89695 | JGI IMG/M metagenome (GOLD analysis project Ga0116231, IMG submission 89695) | Host-associated microbial communities from peat moss isolated from Minnesota, USA - S1T2_Fd - Sphagnum magellanicum MG | ecosystem: Host-associated > Plants > Peat moss > Unclassified...
AAAAAAAAAAAAAAAAAAAAAAAAAAAAAAAAAAACAACAAAAAAAAAAAAAAAAAAAAAAAAAAAAAAACAAACAAAAAAAAGAAGGAAACTGATGAGAACGATTTGAACAGCATGACAGCTACACATGTTCAGTGGACCTTCAACAGCACCCTGGACGGTAGTGACCAGCTACCATAACATCCTGAAATGATGTCCCTTCCTACAGATACAAAAACCACAACCATAGCTATGCCTACAAAATCTGTGATAGATCTCAAATTTAGAAATGCCTACTGTTAAACGTGCATAAAGGCGAAGAACTGCACACCATCTGCCTTGTATGAACTTGACTTGCTTGAATTGTACCGCTGGTGAACGTAGCATGCATCCTGCAACATAAAATAATCCAGAGTACCAGATTCTTAACGATTCTGTCATTTTTAAGGGAATTTTGTCATTGTGATGTTTCAATTTCAACGCTGAAGAATCTCTTTGACTTCTTTCTTTCTTCAAAAGAACCTTGGCACTCCTCATTTTCTACTGCCTGGAAACCATATATACCAAGATAACAGACACGGGCATCTCCCTCCATATTTCGCTGGTAAGACACCTCCAGTGGAGCCAAATCCTCTGCTTGATATGAGTGCTATCAAGGCCTGAGAGTTTTGTGGACGGCTATATGATTCATTTTCGCAACAATTGGCAAACTACATTGCCATTGTGGAGCAAAACATTGTGACTACCGCATCAAGACCCGCATTATTGACCCCGCATTTCTGCTCGCTGCATCAATCACTGGACAATTACGAGTGCAAAGGATTGCGCAAACAAACACGCGACGGACTTCTGAGCGTCAGTCAGGAAAGAAGAACAAGAACAAGAACAAGACGCACCGAAAAGTAGCATTTGGCAGACGGAACCCAGAGGTTGGAACTTCTGGTGTCAAAGACAACCGCGAAAGTCTGTGAAGGAGTACCGACCCCGATCTCACCGTAATACTGCGAGTTCAAGTGGTTATTCAACGCCAAAACTTCACCTCCGCCGCCTTCTTCTTCTTCTTCTTCTGCTACTCCCCGCTTCCCCAAACGCGCAAGAAGCTTCTCTCTTTCTACCGTCCGAGAGGTGGCAGCCCAGATGCGTTGCAAATCCACCACCATCCTCTTCAACGCAACGCGGTGCAGAAGACTCCCACCAATAATGCCCTCCCCCTCGCCTAACGCGCCACAAAACAGTATCATCATGAATAATAAAACCAAAACCAGAACAAAATCCCGATTGAACTCCATCTCTGTAACCACAAAGCTCTTGTTCTCCAAAACTTCTTGAGAAATCCACCGAGAAAGACACACACAGCGCGAGAGCTCGCAAGAGCTCGAAAACCGAACACAAAACAAAATCGTTTTGTGCAGTGCGGACTGTTGTTTCAGGCAGCTCCGGTTCTTTTCCGGTTTTCATACCGGATATGTGGATATGAATGTCACCGGCGGTTCCAAATTCGTGAAACCCCCGAAACCGACCCGGAAAACAAAATTTTCGGGGTACCCGACGAAAATTTCAGGAACACGTTTGAAAGGTCAAATAACCGGAAAAGAACCGGTTTTTTTTTTTCTTAATGCAAAAGAAGAATTACGAAAATTCAAATATTTTACCATGCAAAAATATAAGCTTCAAGAAAATCCTCTAAAAGAAGCCAAAATCCTTCAAGATATCATAACTCTATAACTAATCTCAAGTTTCAACACTACTAGCCAAAATATCATCTTTCAAAACTCCTCATATAAAAAACATCATCTAATTGCGTAATGTCTTTGCCCTAGAATGTATGGATATTATTTTAACTCATGTGATCGTATTGTGGAACATAATATGGAAATTTGAATGCAAAATACATCGGTTTGTGGTCAATCCAATATGCTTCAACAACTCTAGAGATACATCATTGGATGGGCCATTTTTAGGGTTATTAAACAAAATCCAAATGACTTGTGAATTAGGCAAGTTACTTGAAGCTTGGAAAATCCCATCTACACCACTTACTAAAACATCATGTGTTGAATAATTACCAACACAAAGTTCAACCAACAGGTTTTTCTTTACTTGAAATTTTAAATGTAATTTGGCAGTGAAATTCGGATTATTTTGCAACTAAAATGATTTGAGACATGTATCATGATGTTTATCTTCTACATGAAATATGTACACATCTCCATCACTTTGTAAACAGGTCAATTCATTATGTTTAAGCCTTGCTTCATTTGTATAAAATAAATATGGAAATTTTGGATCTTTAGGTGGTGTACGAAACATTGATTATTTATTATATTTATGTTAGATTGTGATTGTGTGGTAGTTCAAAATCGGTTTTAATATGTTGATGAATTGTTCATCACTTTGATGCATGATTTGTTTCAATTCATAACATTTGATCTTTTGCATCCAAAAGTTTGGCGTTAAATTATCAATATTGTTCATATTGATTTTGAAAACTCCAACATCACAAACAAGTTGAACTTGATCAAAGTCACCTATAATAATGACATCAAGATTTCTAAAAAAATTTGTGTGCACATCTTTAATTGATCTTAATCGAAGATTGGTGAATTTTAATATTCTTTTGCCTATCAAAAAGATTTCATCCAACACCATCAATTGTAATTGATCACATTTTTTTTTATCAAACTATCTAAATGTTCTAAACTTAAAGATGGCAAATCTTTATTATTAAGAGGAATAAAAAGACTTGAATGAATTGTGGTTCCATCAATGTTAAATGTTCCCTTTTTAGTGTATGTTATGAATAATGTTTCTTTTTAGATGGATTTGATTAAGGATGTTTATTGTAAAATCATAATAGACCTTGAATCAAAAGCATTAACATGAAAGTTTTACCTATATCAGCACTTTCAATAATGAAGAAGTGAAGTGGTTCATTTGGATTTTTATTTTTTTTTAAAACATAACCTCATCAAATATAAAATGTCGTTCAATATTCATTTTTTGAAACAATGAATGAAATTCATGGGTAGGCAAAATTTGATCTTGTGCATCAACATTATTTGAATCGAGAATGGTGGAGATACCTATATGTGGTGTAATAACATATTCAATGTTGATGTTGTATGTTTCAATGCCAATACAATTAATGATTTCTTGGGGTGGAGAATGAACATTTGCATCAAAAAAATTAGTCATCCATATGTTTGTATCATTTGTTGTTGCCAATTCTTCAACTTGTGATTCTATGTTTGCCCAATTCATTATGTGTGTATTTTCATTGTGGAAGCAATATACAAATTTTTTTCACACTAAATTAATTTCTTTTTCATGTATGTTGTATGCACCATGCCATGTGCAATGGTGGCCCTTGAGAGTATCTTCATTATCAAAAAAAGGAATAAGTAGTAATAATAGTTCTCTATAAAAAATTTATGGGTCATGATGTTCATTGTAATGGACATAACAGATTATATGATATTTGTGTTTCTTTTTGTTGACATTTATCATATCATGATCTGCAACAAATTCAATAAAAGAAACATTAAACAAATAATTAAGTTTTTTTATGTACTTATCAATGATTGACAAACACATAATATCTATAGAGTTGGAAGGTAATTTTTTCAATGATTTCACATCTTTTAATACAAATGCACATTCTTGCAATGGAGATGTGTTGATAAATTTAAATGTTCTACATGCATGGTATAGTGGAATAGACAATATTATGTATGTAACTAGTAGTGCTAACATTTGTTGAGCATTGAAAGTTGTATTCCCCATTTTTCGAATGCGAGTATTTGCTTCAATTTTATTTTCATTGCAATTAATACTTATGGCTTTTAATTATTTTGTGATGGTTTTATCAATATTTGTTAAATAAGATGTACAATAACTTGTTGTTACATAAGGGTCAAGTATGAATTGAACATCCATATTTACTTGCCAAAGATTTCCAACATGAATACCAAATGAGTTTGTTCATATGTCTTTACAAAATCTTTGTGAAAAGATTGTTGGTTTTTTAAATTTCACTTTTAATGCATTTATGTATGTATCCTTATCAATGGAGATTGATTATAATAATGTAGTGAATGACATAGTTAGTGTTGTTTGTAGGTCCACTTTATTAAGCTCATCAAAAAAATTTCTTATTGATTTCATTTAAATGGGTTTTTTCCAAAAGGGATAAATTTTCAAGTAGTATTGGTTCAATAATTTATGTTTCTTCTAGAAGGGATCATGGAAAATTAAAATGACAAATAACTTATTTTTCTTTCTACAAGTTTTTTTATGATGATGTCATTGCACCTTTCAGAAATTTGGAGTTCATTTTTCACTATCACATGTAATATATTTATCCACAAAATTTTCAACTATTTTAAACCATATGTTGGGGCATTTGCAACCCATAAAAGTCCATGATTGTATTCACTTCCACAATTTTGAAATTATGTAACAAAGAAAAAATCCAATAAAGGTCCAAAAATCATATCATCTTTCATGCACAATTTTTGAAAACATTTCATGTGATGGTCATAGTAATGAGCACATGTAATAAGATTAGATTGTATAAGATTTGCAATGTGTTTTGTTTCCAATTTATCAAATGGCATGTCGAATCCAAGTTTTTTACTATTAAAGTCATACAAACATTGTAACAAAGGAAGCCATTTACTTTCAACACTAGTGAATGTAACAAAAATGTCAAGGGGCTTAATTGACATATCATTGCAATACATCTATTTTTAATCGACTTAAATAATCAAATGAAGTATGTATTCATGAAAGATCCATGTATCTTAAATCTTAATGTAATATAAGATCTAGGTTTGGTTTGTTAATGACTCCATGCGCTTAAAGTTGATGTCCAAGAAGTTTTGTTTTACACAATCAAATCCAAGATGATGATATTACACAACGGATCTGTATTTTTATAACTTAAAAAACAAGTTTGGTATGTGTGTGGCAAAATCATGGTTTTTATACAAAAGTTTCCATTGAATAATTGTTTGATATGACATTTTGATTCCTTGGTTGCTACGACGTTGACCAAAAAATAATGTTGAAAAATTTAATTCTTCACAATGAATGTCTCAAAAAAGACCCAACAATTTGAAATCTTCACCTAGTGCCACAATTATAACATTTTCAAAATAATTGTAAATTTGTTCAAAAGACAATATGTTTCGCACCATAGTATCTATTGATATATCTTCTTGTTCCTCTTCAAATCCATCTTCATTGTTGATGTCACATGGCACATCATTTGTCTCACAAGAAATGTTAATAAAATGGGTTTGACAAAATAATGTGAACATATCAAGCCATCTTGAATGGATTGAAATATTATAATCTTTATATTATGGTGTGTTAAGGAGATCATGGAAAGCTATCATAATAAGGTTTGGACGTACATTACTTGTCAAAACCAATAGTTGCTTCATTGTGTGGAAGATGAGGTAAAATTGATTGGGTGAAATTTACATTTGCTAGAACATTTATAATATTTCCTTTAATACTATATTGGCCATAACCTTGGAGTTGCCAAATTTGAACAAAGGCCAAATGAGGTGATATCAATCGCTTTTCTAACTCATTAAGTTTTTTTACAAAGTTTATGGGGTTATTTTTTTTTTTTTTTTTTGAGATTAAAAGTTTTGGAGTTTTTTTTTTTTTTGAAAAAATGAATAACAACTTTTACACAATAATGGTTTAATTTCATCAGTTGGAATATCAAAACAATATTTTTCAATGGTTGTTTTATATATTTTTATTACTTGTTTTTTAAAGCATATCGATGACAACACACAAATGGGTGAATTGATGTATCCTTAAGTTGTTCAAAATATTTAACGTGATGATCCAATGAATTTTTCATTGATTCCAAAAATATATCTTCTTGTGTTATGTCAACATAGTTTAGTGGCATGTTACAACGAGTCAAATTTGTGTTCAATTGATGAGAAGGAAGTTGTTGGGTTTGTATTTGAAAATTATTTTTATTTTTATTTGTCATAAGCTACATGTTGTCCAAAGAAGAGTTGGTAGTTTTTGCAACATTTTTTAAATTTTCATATAATGTGACGTAAATGATGATAAACTTGGTTGAATTGTAATTACAACATGGAATTGTTGCCAAAAATTTATTTGTTATATCTTTTAAAGTGGATAATGGACATGTAATCATCAAATGCTCTAACTCATTGTCATGGATGGGTTGCCAACAGAAATGTTTAGGTTTGTGAACATGTTCATGTGATGTTTGAGTTTTATGTTTTTGTGAGTGTATAACATCATTAATGTCATGCAAAGGCAAAGACCATTTTTTCCCATGTTGGAGCATTGTGTTATTGGTTTGGTGTCATGTTCCACGGATGCTAATTCTAACATCTTTTGATCATCCAATTGTGAAATATTATGAAAAATGACTAGCTCATAATGGCCTTTGGTATGATTAAGCCTTCATCATGGTAAGGTAATTGTAATGAATTATTTGTTATAAAATCGTCACCAATGCATAAACATATCACACAATTTTTTTTTATTGCACATAAATAGGCCTTTATAAATAATTTTCCAAACAAAATATTGCACGATTGTCACCCCACAAACCCCCATATTTTGCACTTATGGCCATCTTGTCCACATAGGTTTGCAAGGAATGGATGCCATGATCTTCATATATTAAAGAAGCATCAAAATGGATATTGATGATTTCTTGGAATGTATGAGTAGGTTGTTGAAGAGATTGTGCAAAGTGGGCCATACATTGGGAACAAAGTTGGGGTGAGGTTTATGAATAATGAAATAAAAATGACACTAAATCAAACAAACAATCACTGACTACAAAAGGATAATTTTGAACCCATTGAAGATTGTCAATAGTCATGTTGAGACAAATGATAAAAAAGTTTGTTGACACTAATAGAAACACAAATGTGGACTAATTGTGACCAAAAATTTGGTCAACACTTTCCATGTTGATTTTTTTTTCTCATTTCGGTTGTTGGACTATGACCAAGGTGTGGATTGGTTGCCACCAAAAATTCAATCAACACTTTCCACAATGAACTCTTTTTTTCGGTCATTGGTTGTTGGACTACGACTACATGTAGATTAGTTGCAACTAAAAATCCGGTCAACACTTTCACGATGAATTTTTTTTTTCAATTTTTGAAATTTTTTAAAAAATAAATTCAGTCTAGTTTTTCTTCAATCGTTAGTCATTGGACTAAGATTGGGGCATGGACCAATTGTGACTGAAAATTCAATTGATGTTGTCTAGGTTGATTTATTTTTTTAGTTTTTCTTTTTGGATTGCTCGAGTTATATAAAATTAACAAAATGAAAAAAAATAAAAAATCATGATGCTATTAAAACATATTGTGGATATGTAATATATGAAGATATGGAGGTATGTTTAAGGAAAATGTAGATGTTGATGTTTTTGGAAACCAATGTAACAAAATAACAATATGTATATGTAAAAAGGTTTGGTCGTCTTACAATATCGATTTAGAAAATTAATGAAATATAAACATCACAAAGTATATACAAGACTAAAAATCATTTCATGCTACTAAAAATATGAAACAGTTCAAGTAAGGTTACAAAACCTTGAAAATCAAAACATTCAAGTAGTATTACAAAACCTTGAAAATCGAAACTCTGAAATAAGATTACAAAAAAGTTGAAAATCTAAACCTTCAAGTTGAAATAAAGGCTAGGATAATGGCATCTTGAACTTTGAAACTTTCATTGTAGTCAACAAGCTCCCCAACTAGATTCAACTGAAAACCTTTGGTAACTTTCAAATTACCAAGAAGCTCAATCATAACAACTTGTACACCGAAATATTTTGCAATGAAATCTTCTTTCAATTTGAACAATGGAAGAAACTAGGGGCCTTTCACATGGGCATAACATGGTTGAATATCATCAATTTGAATTGTTGTGTTGATATGAACATCCAAAGTGCATGGATTAGCAATATTACATAAATTGCAAAAATATAAACCATTTGTGGGTTGCTGGTAAATATCACCAAGCTTGCACTTTGAGCAAACCCATTTCTAGGACAAAGCAAAAGGATTCATGATAATCATACAACCTTTGTCCTAATTATAAAATAGAAGCACAAACTATAAATTAGGTTCATTTTGAAAAAATCTTAATACATGAGATTTTTCAAAAACCCTAAAATAGGTTTTAAGGTGGATATATCAGACATGAAAAATGTAATTTGACATGAAACACAAGCTAGATTAAATGAAAATTTGTTAACCTTATGTGAAATAATAGGTTCATCACACTTAACATGTAGATTGAAAATTTCTTTCAACTTCTTTTAAATTGAAAGAGACAAGACTAGAACAATGATCGATGAAGCAATAGTTAACAACTTCACATCACCCTTGTTATTGCTCGCAATTTTTTTCATGATGCCAAATGTGGGGCCTCCTTTGCGGAATTGTTCAACCAAGTTATGAAACTCGGAATATAATATGGTAGCAAAATTCACCTACATTAATCACAAATATGAAAAATTATTTGTTGAAAACGAAATAATATAAAGTAATAAAATTTGACAAAGCAATATATATACTCACAATCTGAATGTCTTCTAGGGAGGTCCCATTAGTAACCAAGAATTCAAATTTGCCATCAATCTCACCATGCACACCAATGATAACAAATGTAATGGTCATTGTTACAAAAGGTTACAACATGCATTGACCAAAATTGTTGATTGTGTCCTTGGGATGAAAAAATAGTTTGACAAGAGGGTCGAAAGGAGGGACGATTGTCACTTTAATGGTTGTAAAAAGCTCAATGGTCCAGTTCAAATATCTTTTATCATAGTTAGATTTGGCTTTGATAGAAAAAGTTTCCAACCTAAAAAAGTTGCCTTTTTTTATCAATTTAGAATGTGTCTTTATCAAAGCGCCTTTGATGCTAACAATGATTGTGGTGGTACCCACAAAATCAATGACATTTGCATGGAGGTAGGAATAAAAAATAGATTTGGCCAGGGATCTAGAGAAGGAAGAATTGACATATACACTTAAAACAAGACAATCAAAGGCAACATTATGAATTGTGTGATCAATATTTTCAACTAGCACAGTTGTTCACTCATTTCATTTTTCCATCAAAACTAGTTGGAGTAAAATTTGATAATCTAAACACAACATAGTGAAATTTATACATAAGAAAAAAAACAATGAAAAGACTAAACTTACTTGGTCAAATTTAATGAATGCAAAACAAGTTAGTAAATGCAAAAAAACATTTGAAACATTTAAAACAATGATGAAAAAGATGACAAACAGTGAAAATTTAGCTAAAAAACAAATCATCATAAGAAGAAAAACAAGGCAGAGAGACATGCATTGATAGTGCATTTAATAATTTAAAAAGCACCAAATTTTTTTTTAATGCCATCAATGTTGAAGGAACATTTTTTTGGCCTTTCCATCAAGATTTTCGATCACAATCAACCCAAAACCTTGGTGTTAATGTAGTAGGCAAAAAAAAATGGACAAGTTGACCGAATTTCGGTTGTCACTTTTGCAATTAAGATTTTTGATCACAATTAGCCCCAAAACCCTAGTTGCAAGGCAACATCCAAGGGGGAAAAAAAAGGTGCATAGGTTGATCGAATTTTGATCGCCACTAATCCAAAACCTTAGTCATAGTGCAACAATTGACAAAAAAGAAAAAAAACGGGTGGACAAGTCAATTGAATTTTACTCACCATTCGAATGAACAAGAATTTCAATTGCTATTGGTCAAAAACCCTAGTTGCAATGCAACAACTAAATAAATAAACTTGGGTGGGCAAATTGATTGAATTTGGGTCACCATTTGTCAAAAACCCTGGTCACAATGCAACAATTGAAAAAGAATGAAGGAGAAAAAAAGGCGAATAGGTCAATTGAATTTTAGTTGCCATAGATTGAAGAAAAATAAAAGGTTGGACAAGTCAATTGAATTTCGATCACCACCAGTCCAAAACCTGGTCACAATGCAACAACTTAAAAAACAAACCAAAAAAACAAATGGATAGGTCAACTAAATTTCAATCACCACCAGTCCACTGAATTTTGGTCACCGATAATCCAAAACATTGGTCCCAATGTAATGATTAAATTTTTTTTTAAAAGGTGGACAAGTTCACTAAATTTCAGTTGCCATCAATTCAAAACCCTAGTCACAATGTAGCAACTAGGAAAAAAAGGTGGACAAGTTGACCGAATTTTGGTCACCACCAGTTTAAAACCCTAGTTACAATGCAATGACTTAAAAAAAATGGGTGGACAAGATTGAATTTTGGTTGCCAATAGTCCAAAACCTTGTTCGTAAACAATGAGTGAAAAAAAAGAGGTGGACACATCCACTAAATCTAAATCATCGATGGTCCAAAACCTTGGTCGCAATGTAACTACTATAAAAAAAAAGGGTGAATAGGTCAACAAATTTCAATCGCCATCGATCCAAAACTTTGGTCAAAATGTAACAATTAAAGAAAAAAAAGGGTGGACAAGTTGATTGAATTTTACTCGAACCCTGGTCATAATGTAGCAACTAAAAATTAAGAAAACAGGTGGATAGGTCAATTAAATTTTGGTCACCATGAATCCAAAACCTTGGTCACAATCTAACAACTAAAAAAAATAGGTGGATAAGTTGATTGAATTTCAATCATCGTAGGTCCAAAACCTTGGTCATACCGTAACAACTGAATTTTTTTCAAAAATATATTAATTAAAAAAACGAGTGGACAAGTTAATTGAATTTTGGTCACCAACAATCCAAAACCCTAGTCACAATACAACAATTGAAAATAAATATAATAATAATAATAATGATAATAATAAATATTTTAAATATATTTTATTTATAATTCACATAATTTTGTTAATTGAAATGCTTTCAAAAGATTAAAAAATAAAACAAACTACATGCCATTGAGTAGTCTCTCCCCTTAAGGGCAAAACCAATAAACCTACTACCTAGAGGCCAAAATCCTTTAAGCTATTATATTCTATAATGAATCTAAACACAACTATGACAAAAATATGTATACTTAAAATCTCAAAAACTCCATACATGTAATTGAGAATTGGTTACAACAATTCATTGGTTTATTAAGTATAAGTTCTAATTATGAGAGTTTGCCAATTACTTTTTCAACCTAAGTCTTTGCTACACTTTACTTCTTAAAAAGTACATCAGTATTCTTTAGATTACAAGCTTGAACCACACACCAAAACTAACTCCTAAACATGGATGATTTGTAGAAATGTTTGGATCAAATCATTCCAAACCCTCTTAGTAGGCCATTGTGGTCTTACATAGAATCAATTTAACACTTCAACCTCACATAACCTTTCCCACCAATTCATTCAGACTTTAGACATAGATGAAACAAAATCCCACAATAATAATAGATTTCACAATTCCTCCCCTTAAAACATTGAAGGACCTATATCCTCAAAGTTCCCAAGCACGCGGGTTTCAAATTCTTGAATGCTTCTTCCCACAAATTCCCACAAAACACAAACTAATTTCCCTCAAATCGGCCAACATTGTCCCTTATTGAGCTTCATCACCTCCAAATCTCTACTTGTTTATTATGCACCTAAATCCATATGCTTCCTAATCCTAACTTTAGTAAGAAATGGAAGAATATTTAATGTCAAAGTCCACTTGACTAGTAACTCAACACAACTAAAAAAACCTTTTTAATGTGCTACCTCATTCAGCAACAAGCAGACACCAACTCAAAAACAACAAAAAAAGGGCACCTAACTTCCAAAAAAGTTATCCTTTTAAGCATTAACATCCTCCGATTTCCCACAAAGGCTAGCCTCTAGCAATTCTATTTAGCCTGCCATTTCCAAAAAAGTGAAGAACATCAAAACAAAACCTATCAACTATGCCATTTTGGACCTTCACAAAGCAAGTTTTCACCACACAACTTTTGAACCAATTAACTTCCAACAAACAACACAACACCCACATCCACAAAACAAGAAACAAACACATCAACTAACACGTCTTCTATCATTTTCTGCATTTGGCAACTTGATCCACTTCTCATTAAGTCTTCATCCTAATGATGCTTGTTGTACCTCCTTTCATCCCACACAATAGCCTTGCCTTGATAAGTAAGGCCAATAAAAGCCATGTGAAGTGGAATTGAGCATGGGCCCGATTTTCAAAAAAGCTCACCCCTAAGGCTTTCCATGGGCATGAAAACCTAGAACCAATTTGCTAGTGGATTAGGAGGGCACCTTACCAAGCTTAATAATTCCTCTGCTCATAGGAAGCACTTTCCGTTTTGGGGGCATGCATTACTTTTAATTTTTTTAAATTTAATGTGCTACCAAGATGGGTATTAAAAGGATATTCTCTAGGTATAAAATTTAATTTTTTTTCTAGGTATCATAATATTTTTTAATTTATTATTTATTTATTTTATTTATTTTATGGTTTTTACACCAAATAAAACCTTTGGGCAAGGGCGGGAATGCCCTTGCTCGTATTTTCAAGTTTCAGATGTTGTGTCCTTGGTAGTGTTTTTCTAATGGCAAAAAACAAACAAATTTTGATGTTTTTTTAGCAATTTCTCTAACCTATAAGAGATTATTAAAAATTTATATGTTTCATTTTTTGCCAAATTTTCTTCACTTGGTTGAACAAAAGAACCATTTTAGCTGCATCAATGGCTCTTGTAGCCAAAAAACTTGATAAAATATCATTTTATCTCCACCATGTCATAGATAGTTGGCCCCCATTAATGTAGAATCACAAAATATCAACACTAGAAAATTCACAACGTGAGCCCCCTTGTCACCAAATAATTAGTAGTAGCCTCTAAATAACATATTGGCCTTACATTTATTTATCTTGAATATAAAGTATTTAGTATTCATGTAACAAGATTGAACTTTGGTTGTTGCCGACTTGGCACACCATGCAAGCTTAATCAAAAGTGTTCAATATACTCATTTATTAACCACTAACATTTTTTATAAAATTTTCCTAATTTTCTATAGTTATTATTGAATCATTTTTGGATCTATAATCTTTAGTATGACAATATCCAAAGTTCAACATATTGTCATGTCAAGACTTAGGAATCAAAGTCATCATTATGGATACATTGAACACCAAACAACCCCATAATCCATTAAAATTTACAGTTGACAAACTTTCAACTTCCAAGGTCAAAGAAAAGTAAGGAGTATGGATTCGCCTTTATTATTGATCATTGGAAACTCAAATGTCAAGATTAAGTTTGCAATGGCTACATTAAAATGCTTAAGGTTGATTGAATGTGCAACAATTACACATGAGTTACAACTTGCATTGTAGTTTACAATTCATGTTTTCTTGTGTGTCAAATTTTAATTTTTTTTTTCCAAATTTTTATGCACCTTCACTTCTAACTTCTAAGCTACCAACTATTAGTGCTTGCAAGCATCAAATCCAATATTTTGAAATTTCTACAAGTTCACACTGGATGTTCAAAGGGTCTACTCTTGTTCACTATTTTTCTATTATTCCTAGGTCAAGTCCTTATGGAATGAACAATGGTATCAATTGATAAATCTTTAAGAATGGAGCGAGCACAAGTTCATGCATTAACACCCCTATAGAGGGATAAGTCATTTTGTCCAATATTGTTAGCACATCAAAAATGTTTCCTCCTAAATTTAGTTGTGAAACTTTGCATAATGTTTGTAACCAGCTACGAAAATGCAAAGGTGGATTCAACCCAGTTTTGAAGTTGCTTCCACCTTGCATGAATTCCAATCCCCTTATTGATGGAACAACAATCATAGATTTAGATTGACCAAGTTCAGTCAATGCAATTTCTTTGAACTATGATTAGACTATTGTTTTCAATGATTCTAGTTCAAAACCAAGTCTTGATAATGATGAACCTATCAAAGGAGAAGCAAAGGAAAAAAGGTTTCTTATGAAACAACTTGAAAATTCTAATTTAATTGGGCTACGTGCTTGCCATGGGCTAAATGTGTGAAAGGGAGGGATGGTTTAATTGATTTTGTTAAATGTCAAGTCTCCAACATCATTGACAAGTGAAAGAAAATCTTAATGCCAAAATGCAATGCATTTAAAAAACATGGTGGACAACGTTGTGTAGAGATAAACATGCGGAACGAGAGGAAAAAAGGGGAGTGGTATGTTGATAAAAAATGTCGACACTTGATAAACACAAACATGCCTTTTAGTTCAATCTTGTCTCAATTTTAAACCAAGTCGCATGTCTCAAGCAGGAATGAGCTCATAAGAGATAGCAACAAGGGACTATTTTCCATTTCCTACAATAAAGGAGGCCCATGTTGGAATATGAAACACTTAAGAATCTTTCAATTTCTTGAGTGTCCCAAAGATTCCCAAGCGTCATTGGAGTGACTCTATGAGATGGATCATGGCGGAACATATGTACAAACAAGTTTTGTTGAAAACAATCACAACAATTCAAACTTCAAGGTTTTTATTAGTAACATGTGATGAAGTCATGACAACATTTGGACAATACATCATGGATATCAATACATGCATATGTTGTTGAAAATTACAATCATGTACCAATCTTGATCTCTTTGGACCATGTATTAGAAGGAGCAAATTCCAAAAACTTCAAAAAAGTCATCATGGCTTAAGTGTGCAATGGTGGTGAATTGGGCAAATAAATTATTGCCAACAACCTTTTGTCATTTGGAGCTAGTAAATTTGCTTGCAACCATGTACAATGTGTGTCAACTAGCAATGTTTACATTTGTCATGATTTGTTATGCATGTTTTTAGGCAATTATTAATTTTTGTCACCATGTGTAAATGGATCAATGTTTTCCATCAAACAAATACTAGAGTTGTTAAATAATTATAAAGCTCTTGGAGTCCGCAACTTGAAGGAATCCACTATATGGTAAGTACTAGTTTTTAATTTTATAATGTTAATAATGAGTTGCAACCATCCATACAAAAATTATTTTTCTAAATCTAGCACCAAACTTGTAGAAAAATAAAAAAATCATCATGTGTTATTGATTACACGTGACAATGTGTTGTAAAACTACCCAAAAAAATCATTTTTTTTCCTTTTCAAAATTTGTTGAATGTGCATGAGGGTGCAATCACAATCAAATGAGCCAAAAAACATGTCGAACAACGACCAAAACTTAATAAAAACTGCAATTTTGTTAGATATATCTTTGTGGTGCCACTTTAATGCCATGTTAATCATGGAATGTTGTGTTAAATGACTAATATGAGTGTTGAAGAATTCAAAATAAAAATTCAAAAAAAAATATTTTGGGTTTTGGTTTCAGTAAAGGACATTTGAACTTGAACAACAATTACATCAAAAACAATCAATTTTGTAAATTACTAAATTAAAGACTCTCTTTATAAAGGAATTTTGATGAGAAAAAAATTGAGAGGATGTTAATTGATTATCCACACTCAAAAAAACACCCACAATTTGAAAGTTATGAAATTTAAAAAATTTTAAAATAAAAAAAATATTGAACAAAATTTTAAAATGTCAAGAGTCCTTTACCACATGTAAATGGGTGTAATGTACATGACATCTAAAAAAAAGTTGTAGTTTATGAAACAAAAAAATTAAGCATTATATAATTAACATATTTTCATACAATTTGAAATTAAGAGAATTTTTCAAAATGAAATGCAAAATTTTTGGTAGAATCTGTACACTTCTAAAAATTCTTAGTTATTCGTGAAAAGTTAAAACAAAAAATGTGATGTATTGAAAAAATTATATGTATGTTTTATAACATATTGCAAAAGATTTCATCCCAAAAGTCCTTTCTATGAGAAAGTGAAAATGACCACAAAAAGGATTGCATTCCTTGAATCTTTCGTCACTGTTGGCTCATTTGATTATGATCACACCCATGATTTGTATTTCAAAACATCATGTGTATAGGTCGAAACCATATTATTTCAAAGTTTTTTAAATGAAAATTTGCAAAATGAAAAACAAGTATGCTGCTTCATACCAATTTTTCACTACGTTGTAAAAAGTGGTCAAGTTTTTTTTCTTTGCATTGAGACACAATCTTGTTATTGAGATGTTGAATATGGCAAGTGCACATGACAAATTTAACAATACAAACACTAAGCCATCTTCCACTCATGTTTTCCATAGAAAACATGTTGTAGTCAATGTACAATTATTTCTCACATTCACCCAAACACCACCTAGAGTTCATGAAGTTAGTTGAATTGATGTAAACAAAAGGCTTGAAGATCCTGAAAAATATAAAGATGTGATGGCTTTCCATGTTGTCTTCTACCATGAAAGTCATGAATGAATACCAAACATTATTTGTCAAGATGCAACAAGACTCTTCAACATCGGCCATTGTAAAAACCAACTTTGACCACCTCGCTACTGTCCACATTTTACTAGGATTGGCATGTTTCTTGCCCATGCTTTGATTAGTGCCTAGTTTCGTGCAATTTGCACAAAATTTTGATGTTTTTGTATGTGACTATCTTGCTTCAATTAAGATTTGTCAAGCTCATGTGTATGCAAAAATTGTATAGGGATCCAACAACAACACACCCATGATTAGTTTTGGGATTCAGAACACTTATTCATGTGTAGCATGATGTCATTCCCATGAAATGGGTGACTAATCCTTTAGATTTCAATTCAGATGGAAGAAAATATTTGTGTTTTGAACTGGCTCCTAATCACAACATCCAAGCTATTCATCGCCACCCAATAACAAAGATGTCAAGTCCCATAACAAAAAAAGTCTACACTACAATTATCAACGGGATCAAAATTGTAGCAACTATTGAGCTTCTTACTATAGTTGTTGCAAAGACTAAAATGTGAAAGCAAGTAAGTTTCATCATTCTTTTGATCTTGCAATTTATATTCTTTTGATGCTTGGTTTTGATTTCAATGTTATTTGCAATATGTGTAGATATAGCTTCATTATTGGTGGTAGAACTTTCTTCATCCAAGACTTGGGGATCATGAAGAACTGCTAATTGTGAATATATTGGACATTGACCCCATCAAAATTATTGATTTTGCCTCATTGAATGCTCAAAGATCAACAATGAAGCTGAGCTGTTCCCAATTCTATATGCACATATTGTACTTGATTGATCATCTAGCTCTGTCCCTCAAGCCCTGCTGGATCCCATCTTTTGGGTCACACATGATGCATGTTAAGTTCATAAATTGCATTCCCAACAATAGACTCTTCATGTAATGACTCTGCTACTTACATGGAAAGTTCAAACCAGCAACAGATTAAAATAGGAAATTATGTATACTATGAAATGGTCAAGCCCTTGCCCTTTATGTCAGGTAATCTGCCAGGCAAGCCTGCTAGGGTGAGCTAGGTGATGCAACCAAAATAATGGGGCAAGGGTGAGGCCATTCCATAACATTAATGTCTGGGGGGGGGCAGATTCAACGATTATAAAAATCTCATGCTCAACAGAAATTTTGGTCACTTAATTACCAAATGACGAGTGTATACTCATCAGGTTGGAAGATTATGTCATATAATGTGGGCAAGAAGATGACATAATAATCTGCCACAGTCCCAGTCCTTCACATGATCTATGCATTTCCCAAAAAATGAACTCACAGTGAACATTCAGACCAGCTGACTAACTTGGTGTCCAGACTTACTTACAGTCATTGCAGACCTAACTTGGTGGAATTACTTACACGTTGCAGAGGGTCCTATCCTTGCTTCATCACTCCAGCATCTTGGGTTGTCAAGAGAGTGGTGCCCTTTGTGGTGCCAGTATGGTCCTCCTGTTCAAG
>Ga0116231_10008591_pt1 | contig 17834 bp, 8 predicted proteins | sample S1TSphgellanicum_2_FD_89695 | JGI IMG/M metagenome (GOLD analysis project Ga0116231, IMG submission 89695) | Host-associated microbial communities from peat moss isolated from Minnesota, USA - S1T2_Fd - Sphagnum magellanicum MG | ecosystem: Host-associated > Plants > Peat moss > Unclassified...
GCTCTCATTTTTTTCCTGGGCCTTTTTTTTTCTCTCTTTTTTCTTTTTCTTGAAATAACACACTTGTGCATTATGCACAGGGTTCACACTATTTAATAAAAACCTATGATCAATTATAAATGTTAATAATAGATGAAATATTTTTAATAGGTAATAGAATTGTTAACATTTATTGATTGTAAATTATGTGATATAAAACAAACACACAACAAATTTGTGGGTGACTTTAATGTTACAATGATGTATAGGTGATTTTTATCAAACTTCATCGATTCAAAATTTATGGATTTTCAAATTAAAAACTAATGCACTCAATATCCTTGGAACAAATTTTTGGCAAGAAAACATGAAGTGTTATGAATTAAAACAAGTCATGCACCAAAATGACCTTGAGTTCATTAACATTTTAAATAGGTTTCAAATATCATTACATATTTTTGAAACTATTAATTTTATTTAAAAAATTGTTTGAGAGCACCACTAATAGATAATGTTTTGTCACATTTATTTTACAAAAATGCCAAAACAATTGATGAACACAACAAAATCATATTTCAAAACACATTGGGTCAAACATTCACATTTCATGCAAAAGACATTCATTTTGAAACATGTTTTTTCTCATTTTAAATTACCAAATGACACCAAGCCAAATAGTTGGCCTTCACTATGAATTATTAAGTAAATGAAATATGTTAATTGAATTATGTGTAGGGAATCATATAACATCATATGGTCTTGTAAATGGTGCAAACGAGATTTTTAAGATTATGTAGAAACCCTTTCAAAATCATTTGTATGGATGCATTTTCAAAACCGTCAAATTGAAATCAACACAAGATTCAAAAATTTGCGAACATACAATGAATTTCCTAGACTTACAAAAAAATGAACACCAATTGATTGAAAATTTATTAAAATACAAATACGTACCAATCCTACCCATATCATTACAAGAATCCAATTCCCTGCAATATACATTGTGCACAAGGTTTAAGTCTTGATCATATGGCATTTGATCCATTCGGTGTAACAAAACATGGCCTCACATACACAACATTATCCCGTATTTGTTCAAAAGAACACTTATATTTACTTTCCCCATTATCAAACAAAAATTTCCATGTAGTTTCCATCGTGCAACAAGAAGTGTTGTGTTTTTAAAAATAACACAAAATAAACTAATAATCCCTAATTTGAAATCTTATCGAAAAGAACTTATATTCATATAATCACTTAACATTCATTCCTTAAATTTACATTTTCAAAACATCCTTGTAGATCAAAACTTACTTGCATCACATATTCTCTATTTGAATGAAACAAGAATACAAAAATTTTGTACATACCAAGAAATTCACAAAGCTATATTAAATAACAAATCTAACATCTTATCTTGTTATGATCAACATGGAACAACAATACTTTATGATAAAATGATTTCTTTGTCAAACACAATTTCAATAAGACATTCAAATGCAAAATTCATTGTCACAACCTTTAGTAAAAATAAGTGAAAAGCTATACATGTAATTGCAATTTATAATCCGCCAGAAATGCAAATACCTTATTTCCTTTCAATTTTAAAAACTATTATCCAAAAACTACCTATGGATTGTCAACCTATAATAATTGGGGATTTTAATAAATACATATTAACAAACATTTTACAATCAACAGAACTATAAAAGCTTATGGATAAATATGGTTTAAAACTTGATTTTGAAAAAAACTATTTATAACACTCAAATAGATCGCATATGGAACAATGGGTTAAAATAACAATACCATTTTGTATCAATTGAAGTTTATTGGACAAATCATAACCCATATACATTACATTTGAATCACTAGACTATGTCCCCAAAATTACCCTCCCAAATAACACAACATAATATCGACCACGTCAATAATTATTTGCACATGTATTATCAAACTTCAAATTTGAAGATAATACTTACAAATGAAAACCATACATTTTTTTTTTTAAAACACGCGCATAATTTTTATTAAAAAAGCACCAATTAAGAAATAAATCATAAATATACCAAAACACATTCATTCAATGGGCAGGGCCTTTGTGTTGTGACGCCTTGTTTTTTTCCTCACATTTCTGCAGACCTAATATATGAATGAAAGTTGAACGAATATGAAAATAGTTTGGATGATGTTAGAGGAAATTCCAAACGTAAACCCTAACCCTAAACTTGGCTACCCCTCTCACGGCTCCTCACCGAGCTAGCTGTTGTACTCGTGTTTCCACGGTTGTACAAGGCATTCACACTCGGGGTGTCCATCGCCAACTCGTTCTGTAATGCGACGCAGGTATGTATCGAATGGTCCTCTGGTTCTCCTCTTTGGATTGTTTGTTCCACATTATATAGCACAGTTCACCAGAGTTTTTTTGCGAGCAAGGGGCACGCATGTAGTAGAGCCATTTTTGTGTTACCAGGACCCAAGGTGATCGAGTCAGAAGAGCACGTGCAGAAGATGGCATAGTAGATCAAGTCTGTTACGGAAAATTCTGCATTCCCTCCTCTCTCTCTCTCTCTCTCTCTCGCTAACGCATACCTGTGTCACACTCCTGTTGTCATCTGCTTGAATCTTTGTTCAAAATTTCCAGCATTAAAATCAGTATGACATAAGAAGGCAATGACGAAAGACATGGAAGCTGGTATTCATGAAGCTCAGATCACGTCTTTATTCATTCCGTTGACTGCTGAAGAACTAATAGGATTGTTGTTAATTGAAGTGTGGTAGAAAGCTCGAACAAATTTCTGTGTTATAAGCAAGCTTGTGGACGTGAATTGGAGTATGCAGTGCTGTGTGAGGCAGTACGGAGAGTTTCAGATGTTATACAAACTCCAGCATTCTTACGCTGACAGGTCAGGGTCCTTACCTGGACTTATGATCAGAGCACTGAACTCTTACAAAATTAGGAGATTCTTATCTCTTATGCATTGTCACCTTTATTGAAGATGAACTTGGGTGTGGCAGACAGGTTTGCTTGTTGCAGATACCAATGCAGGAAGAGTGATTTTCAATATGCAAAAGGGCCTGATATTTTGTGCATCCTCCATTATCCTTTCCAATTTTGTGTATCCAGCTCTGTAATCCTTTCTTCCTTCTGTGGTCCTTTTTCTCAGTAGAGATATGCAAGTGCTTTAAGTGGTACCTGTGCAATGTGGGGATTATTTGCAACTAAAGGTTCTCAAGGATCCAAGGACTTGTAATACATTTCTGGGGTAGAGCATGTTTTGCAGAAGCTAAATGGGCATGTATTCATTCTGCTGGTGTCAATGCCAGCCAACAAGGTCATCGTAGCAGGAAACCCTAGGTTATGGTGTGTGGATGTGGCACCACATTTGGCAACAGTGAGTAGCAAGATTGAACGTTTAGCACTTCTTTCAGCATATTGAGCTCTCCTGATTGGCTTGTGCTGAGATCTGCAAGGTTGCTGTGAAATGTCTCTTATTTGTTTGTTTGCCTGTAAGTGAAGCAGCTCTCAGCTTTAACACAGTCTACCAGCAATCAGGTTCAGCAATTATGTATAAATATGTGTTCCAGATTGCATTTAGCTGACTGATTGAAGATCACACAACCTTGATTGGATAAAAGCAGCCCATGCCCCCATTGGAAACATATCATGATTGATGTCCAAGTGATTTCTCTGTCGCCTAGTCTAGTCAATAGTTGTAGATCTTTTAGATGTTCCTGTGCTCATATTGGTTGACAATTTAGCAATCTCATAGACCCTGCCTGTTTCAGCATATCACTGTCACTCATTCGTTGCAACAATCAGCCAATGCTCCCATCAGAACAGATCATGATTGATGTCCAAGTGATTTCTCTCCCTCCTAGTCTCCCTAGTACTTGTAGATGATCTTTGATATGTTGGTTTGCTCAGATTGGTTGACAATTAGCAATCTCATAGACCCTGCCTGTTTCAGCATATCACTGTCACTCATCCATTGCAACAATCAGTGGATAAAAAGGTGCACCTTGTGTGACAGCCTATATTCTCTCCAGCTATCTGGTCTCATATTCAATCTCTCCTCAGATGCTTCATCAAAGGGTATGGCTTTTTCCCACAGCTTGATTGGGATGCTGTGGCAAGTGGAGATCTGTGGGAATTGTTTCCTTTCTTTCTGTCAACTTGTGTTGTTGTCAATGGACTCTGTATGGAGGTTAATTTAACACTGTATCCCATTGTGCAGTATATAGTTATGTATTTGCAAGAGCCCTCAGTGTGGATCCATCTGATTTTGAGTGAGTGATAAAAGGTGTGATCCATCTGATAAATTACAGTTGCATGAGAATTTAGAATTTGCTGTAACTCCATGTGATGATCCAACTCAGAGGGCATGATAAACCTGGTGCCCACTCTCTGTGAGCCTCCTCACTTAATTCACAACTGCTTCATGCTCCTCTGGCAATTGGAAGATCGAAACTTGAGGCTTTTGATGGAGAAATTGATTGCAAATTTATTGTTGACCCCAGGGGCATGGACAGTGGGTGATTTAAAATTCGATTTTCAGAGTAGGATGCAAATGCAGGGGTGTGTCTGTTGTCTATTCCCCACTCTCTGTGAGCCTGCTCAGTTTCTTTTATTTAAACAAATGGCTCATTTCAGAGTATTCTTTACTGACCTCATGTTCCTCCTGAGCTGAGATGACTGCAATATTTGATGCTGTAGTTGGACAAGTTGATTCCAGTTGCATTATTGACTCAGCAAGGGGCTGGAGTTAGACCAATCATGACAGTGGGTGACCTGGACTCTGATTTTCAGGATCCCCTTGAAATGGAGGTGTCAGATGCCTGTTCACCACTCTCTGTGAGCCTACTTTCACCACTCTGCAGAGTATTCTTGCAGACTTCATGCTCCTCTTGAACTGGGATGACTGCTAAACTTGATTGCAATTGCAGCATGACCCAGCAAGGGCTGGAGATGAACCCCACAAGGACAGTGTGTGACCCAATGTTGAAATTTGGGGTCACTTGAAGTTACTGGGCAGAGTTGATAGTTCATACTGCCATTGGTTATCTTATGACTTGGTTTCTGTTTTCAATCTAGCCTTATAGCAGGGAAGGGTTTTTGGTTGCCTTGACTTACAAAGGGCAAGGAGCCCTTCAACATTGACATTATGCCTGCTGATGCACAATTTTGACAAGTTAGATTGAACAATTTTGACAAGATATTGGTATAGCTGAGGAGCACAGTGCAGGAGTCATTTAGTCACAGGTAATCTGTCAGTATTCAGCAAGTGATAATTGCACTATACAGATTTTCAGGCAGAACAGAAAAGAGTGTTGTTCACCTGCCCCCTCCCAAATATAATAACAGTGACCCGTTGTATTGTCCTTCACTTAATTGGCTCCCTTGAGCTTTAAGGCAGCAAATCCCTCACTAAGAGTGGTTGGTTGCACACCTTATTTTTCTATTGCACCCCCCACCAATTTGACTTGGACTTTTGCAGTCAGCAAACCATGTGGAGCTAATGCCACACTCCAACATGTCCCAAGAAGATTCTTCAAAAAAAAAAAAAAAAATTTAATTCTTTTCTTCATTCATCGATTTTAAAATTCCAGAAAAAAATCATTTTTTAACTTACCAAGAAGGAATGTATTTAGGGGTTAAGAATAGAAGAGGTCCTACATTACCCAATAGCCAATCATCAGTTGGAAGGATTGAGAACCATCTTATTTTCAAATTTTGCAAAGCCTGATTTGATGCTGCAACTTGGCAAAAGCAATGGTTTGCACACACAGAGCTTGAGGCAAAATTGAATCTTGAGAAGGATCTTGAAATGAAGAGTTTTGTTTGACTCTATATACTCACATTGTGTAATCTGAGCTTCAAATCTCGAGTGTGTTGATTGGAGTCAACTATTGCAACCCATGTGAGTCCCCGACAACCCATGTTAGTGCCCGACAGCATTTTGTGGTAAATATTGATGTCATGTAAATAAACGACAAATCAAGGCCAAAAGAAAGAGCCTTGAATCTGGTTTATAATACGGTTGTATGTCCTACTGTAGTGACCGACCGTCAGCTTAAACAATTGCAGGCAGATGGGAAAGACTTGGGGGCATGAATGAATGAATGCCTGAAGTTCCTCTGGGATGCTAACCTCAGGCTGCCAGGAATGACTCCGACAACTTCTCTCATGCTTCATAAAGTATGAACAAGTCTAGGTTTTTGCAAGCACAAAAATTGTACTCACTCTCAATGAGCCACTGTAGGCTAACTTGAGTGCTTGATCTCTAAAGCAATGCAATCACCTCATTCTTCCCACACTTCCTGTCTGTCACCCACATGGTTAGTTGTCTCTAGTTTTGCGAGGGTCCTCAATTGGCTCTTGTCAACCACCACAATTCAGTTGCAACAAAAGTTTATGTGGAGTTGGTGGTCCCAAGTCAAGACTTTTAGATTCTGCAGAGGACCCAACCGGCCTCAGGCACAGATCTCAAATCACAGAAGGCCAACTATAGCCCCAGACACAAATATAAAGTAGGAAACCTTAGATTTAAAGGCAGATCTAAATTCCCCACTTACTTCCAAGTTTGTCCCCTAACTTTTGCTCTAGAACAAAGTGCACAAGTAATATTGCAAGAGCCCTTAATGTAAATAGCTATTACACATTGAACTGTTATTTCACTCAAGATAACTTTTTTTTGAAAAATTCAGATCACCAAATCCAGCAATTTTTTCATTGGCCATAACATTTTTTCTTCACACTTGCACACAAGCATATTCAACACGCTTTGTATATTAGTAAAACTAATACAATAGCCCTTGTCCATATACCGACAAGGTTATTAAACTAGATTTCATCACATTACAACTACGTGGTGAGATCACATATACACTATACCTACAACTAATGTTTAACATTAATTAATTCTTAAAAGGGCCAGCCCCAAAAAACAAAACAAAAAAAACACTGAAAGCAACTTGCAAAATTTTAAAAACTCAAACCCAATTCAAAACACAAAATAACTTTGAAACTTACCAGTGGATTTAGCACATACTTAGAGACTATTGTTGAAATTCTGAAATATTCAGATTGGGGCTGCCAGAGGGTTTTTTTTTTCCCAAAATATTCAATTTTTTCAACAAGGTTTGCCAAACATGAGTCGGAGCTATAGTGTACAAATATACTATACTGGTGGAGTTGCAAATTCAATGCTTGAGCTGCCACACCCATCCGACCCAACCTTGAAGTAGACATCTGAATGCGTTCCCATCAAGTTCACAATGGGTTTCCATCATGTTCCTCAAGTTCTCAATGTGTTCCTCAACATGTTCCCAATAGCACCTCACTTTGTCTCATGTCTTTTGCTTAATGTTGTCCTCTTGGAACCTATAGAGGTGAACAAATATTGAGACACGTTATGTTTCTATGTTTTGAGCGAATACTTCTTGCAAAGTTTTAACACTTCTTTTTTTGTGAAGAGCCAATCAAAGAGGCTCATTGGCAAAAATAAATAAAATTTGAACTTAAGGTGCACATCCCAACTCATTAATATGGATCAATCTAACATAAATTCTTAAACATAACAAGTCCAACTGGATGGCAGCCATTCCTTGAAACCAAACACAAACAATCCATATAACTCATTGGCAATCAAGCCAATGCCATGACTCCTCTCACTCCTCAGGAATCCTCCCATCACATATATAAAAGCTTACATTAAGAGCCCACAACTTTCTATGAAATTTTTGAAAAATCACAAATATTGGTTGGTGATAGATGTTGAGTGGTTTTAAACATATATTTATCCATGTCCATGACATTTGAACCAATTTTTGGGAACACATGAGAACCACATTGGAAACTAAAACAATTCTAAAGAACTTGGTGGAATAAATACCCCCCTAAGATTAAATATAACCTTCCAAATTTCAATAGCTTATAATTGTGTCTTGCAAAAAGAAAATGTTCCCCTTTGAAATTGGATCTTCCTTGTATTGACTTTGGTCATTACCTAGACTTACTCACATAGACACCCCAAAGATGAAATGCACTAGATTATCAAAACCACCATCAATTAGGTAGTGAAGTCTTGGAATATTAGAAACTAAATTTGCATTGACAAAATTTATGCTGAATCGAATCACAACACATGATTTTTTCAAAACTTTTTTTTGTAAGAAAAACTCTTCAAATCACATTTGCATTGAGTGTTTGTTGCTGTTATTTGGTCATACAACATATTTTTTAAGGAACATTGGCTTGACCAACAATCTTTTCCATGCCAAGTCCCCTTCTAATTACTTAACAATAATGTTAGGAAAGATGACCCTAGAACAAAATTCATTGCACCTACTTTTATAAAATCCGCCAAGGTTGCTAACAATTAAGGAAATTCCAAATAATGTCGAAGATGCTGTTGTTTTTAAAAGGGATGTTATGTCCACATTTTGAGCTATGTTCAAATAGACTTAAACATGGCCATTTCCAAGAATGTAAAGTTCAAACTTCATGTTCGTACCTGAAGCAAACTTAATGCAGTCAATTAAAACCAAGTGACAATAAATTTATCCATAAAGTAGTCGAACCTCAAGATCTGAACCCTGAGTTTGAACAAAAGGCATGACAAACCTAAAAAAATGCGCAACCAAATTTTCCCAAAAGAAAAAATGACATGATAGAACTCAAAACTCCTAAACCTAAGGTCATGGGAGTTTTGTCTTATGTCATGTGTTTTTGGCCCATGCTTGAATGACTAACAAAGGTAGAGCGGGGAAGAGCATGAACATTTGATGCGTAGGTGTGTATTTCCTTTGCAAGTTCTTGGCACTTGAGTGATGGATAGAAGCATAGTCAAGACAAGAGTGCTAGGGGGGGTGTGTTTTTTTTCTTTGGCACTTTGAGTGATGGACAAAGGCAAAAAAACAAGAAGGTGACAATTGACAACATATTTCCATCTCATTCCAATTGCAAATGATTTTGGCAATCCAAGCTCACGGCATGGAATTCCACACAATGTGACATTTGCACTAGAGTAGGTGAATTTCTAAGGCTTTTTTATGGTGGCATAGCCTTTGTCCCTTTTTTCTTGGTGTTGTTAGGTCATTCACATATTGCATAGGAAGCAAGGGTGGGGGCTAGGGTTGTGTGTTGTGGAAATAAAATGTTTCGAGTGGGTTGGGGGGTGATGGGTGGTCAAGTTGAACTTGTTTTTTTGGCAAGTTTTCAAACAGGCTTTGACCAACAATTTTTGAGTTGAGTTTGGAAATCCCAACTTTGGCATATATATATTTTTAATTTTTGTTCAAATGAAGCAAATAAAGGCATAATCTTGTAGCTTATTCAAAGATCTAATAAATAAAACCAATATATTCTATAAATGTTCAAATGAGTTGTAATTTATTTTTTGAAAATAGCAAATTGATGACAAATTTCAAAACTTGTTAAAATTTGATTATTCCATTTCAAATTCCATTCATTAAACTAAGTCAGGTACATGTCATAAGGTAGAGTGGGAGGAAGGTGGGAGTTAGGAGGTAGGTAGATAGTAGGTGTAATAGAATTGTAATTAGGTAGGTTGAAGGTACATAAATTTAAGTAGGTTGTACAATGCCAAATAAGTAGGTAGATAACTTGTAGGGCCATGGTAGATGGGAGGTAGGAGGTAGGTTATAGGTAGGTAGGTAACATATAATTATTTAGTAGATAGGAAGGTAGGTAACATAGAAAATTCTATTAAGTAGGTAGGTTGGAGGTACATAAACTTAGGTTGGTTGTAAGATGTTAGTCAACTAGGTAGGTATGTTGTAGGAAATGGTAGTTGGGTGGGTAGGTAGGTAGGTAATATGTAAATAGGTAGGTGAGTGGGTGGTGGGTAGGTAATATGTAGGTAGGTAGGTGGGTCAATAGGTAGGTAGGCAGGTGATATATAGGTGTGGGTGAATGGGTAGGTAAATAGGTAGGTAGTACACATAGATAGGCGGGCGGGCGGGCGGGCGGGCCATATTAATTTGACATTTTATCAAATTAGCTACTTGTTAAACCAAGTAGGCTAAGCAAGTAACCAAGGCCTAACTAGGCTAGGTAGGCTAAACTAAGTTAGGCTATTATTTAAACTATTTAAGCTTCAATAAGTTAAACTACTACCTAAGCCTAGGTAAATAGCCTAAACCTAGTTAGTTACATTAGGCTAGTTAAGTAACCTATGCCTAAATATACTCACATTATCTATGTTAGGTAACTAATAGGCTATAGTTTAAGCCAACTAGCTAGTACATGCTAATTAGTTATGTTAGGTAGTTAGGTTAGGTTAGGGTAGGTAGGGTAGCAAGGTTAATCTACTTAGTATGTTTGGCACATACCTACTTGGATTATTTAGTTATTACTTTCCTACCTACTTTTTTTACCTCACTAAGCTAACCTACCCACCTACCTACCTACCTATGTGAAATGCAAAATAAAAAACTTGAAGTTCATTACAAGGCATCAAAACAAAATAATTCGCCTTATAATGAAAGTGGTGGTGCAATGAGACTTGATTCATCAATGTGGAGGTGAAAAGTTCAAATCTCCACACTTGCAACCTAAGTTACCTTCATGATTAATGTAACTTAGGGTCAATTTCCACATTGATAAGATGATTTTTTTTAATTTGATTTTTAATTTTGAAATTATTAAAATTTCCATGATCTTATGATATTGTCATATGAATAATGAAATTATTTAGAATGTAACCTATCATAATTATGATGATTCTCAACATGTTAACTTCATATTTCACAAAAAATTGTTTCATTATTTTGAAAATTATTTAATGATGAAACTGACCTTAAGGTAAGGTACGTAATTTATCTTAGCTACTTAAGTTAGCCTAGGCCTAAGTAGGGTGGGTAGGTAGGTAAATAAATAATTATTACTTAGGCATTAATTATAAGGTCATGTAAGTAAGGTAGATAAGGTAGGTAGGTAAATACATAAATAAATAATATTTTTGGAATTAATTTGTTGAGAGATTATTGCAAATTATAGATTTTTCTTTTTATCAATACCCAAATATTGTTGTTTCACTTGACTAGTCAAAAAAGTTGAACCCAAAACAAGTTGTCCAAAATGGCATTTTGGTTAAGTTGGATGAGGCACATAAACCCCGTGGTGGGGAGGTTTTTTGATTTATTCTTTTAGTAAAAAAGTTGTGATTTCTTGTAGTGTTGTGAATTTGGAAGGTGCCCTATATTTGTGAATAATACTTCATAAAAAAAGCGGGGACCCACACCAAAAAGAAACCTTTTCCACATGTAAACTTATAAGGTGCTTCTTATTCTTGCCACCCATATGTTTAGCATCATCATAAAACACTTGTAAAATTTCTTAATATATATGGGTGGCAATTTGTATCTATGAAATAAGAGGGATATTATGCCTACTCTTTAAATGTGTGAGGGGTGTTACTCTTAAGCATGTAAGGCATAAGGCCCTTCCCATTCTAAAGGAGTAAGCATAAAAATGTTTCCCCACCCACACCTCAAGATCTACATTTGCTTGGATTCATAATAAACTTTGCCTTGTATTTTATGATGGGTGCAACCCACATATGGTGGACATTCCCAAAATGTGGGCCTAAGATGAGGCAATAGGAGGGAATGCCCCCACCTTGAGGAATTACCTTATGCATAATGTTTGCTTAATTATGAACCCCTTATTTTGGGGATGCCCCCACCTTAGGCCCTTACTTGACATTAAAGTTCACAAAAAAATTATTTGAAAATGTCTAATTGACTATTTCTCCATACAATTTGGTCATTAAAGTTATTTGTTAACTAAGGCAAATAAGGTGCCAACAAGGGGCCAACACCCTAGGTTGGCAAAAAAATACAAGTAAGATTCAAAACTCACAAAATAAAATTACATTGTCATAAAATGGGATGGCCAACTACTTTTAACACCAAATTTGGTACCATTAGTTTGTTGTTAAGTTTTAGACTTGCATTGCCAAACATTGTTGCTTTCATTGTTGTTAGTAACCTCTCATAAGATCTTTCAAATCATGTGCAATAAATGTTCAATTTCAATATTTGACATTAAAATGAAGACATGGTCCACAATTGGGGATGAATAGGGAATTGGGGGCAAGAGTACATCCCCAACTTGGCCCAACTTGGGGCTTATGTTTTTTAAAAAATTATTGTCTTGTCTCCTTTTGGTGTATAGTTTAATTGGCCTCTTATTTGTGGGGCCAAGTTAGGGACTAAAAGGACTAGTATAAAACACACATATTTTTTGACAAGTTGAAAAGTCCTTTCGTACATCACCCAATTACCAACCATTTATATTAATTTTTTGAAATCATGTATTTGGTAGTTAAAGCCAAGTTCATTTTGGGAGTTCATTGTTTGTTGGTCAACATCGTAGGATCTTTTTTTGTTTTGGTTTGTTTGTGTGTTATTTTTAGAATGGGGACCATAGAGATTCTTGAAACAATTCCCTATGAATATTAATGATCTTTTCCCCAATTTATTAATGGTTATTTTGCATGTGATTAGGAACCCTAGCAAGGACCATATGCAAACTTGAAATCAAACTAGTTTGGTGTGAAGTAAAGCCCCAAGGAGGGGAACATTCTTAAAATAAAGGGCATTGGACAAGATGGTAGTGGAATCTATCCCCCATTTTGGGAATGTACCAACCTAGGGGCTTGACCCATCATAAAGTACAAGGTGAATGTTATCACATGAACCTAAACATACATAAGATAGTTCCCACTTTGAAGGAGTATGTGTAAGATCCCTTCACTTTTCTAGTAGGGATATTATCCATGGATATAATGTGCTTTAAGTACACTCAAATGTTTTTCCAAGTTCTTTATGTCTTTGGACAAAGATAATTGCATGTATGAATGTGTAGATTATTAGGCCCAAAAATTCCCACAACCCAAAGATGCTTATAAAATCTAATCCATTGGCATGGATATGATGCTCACAAACACACGTGAAACAATTTCCAATCTAGTTGCCAATGCAAGGTTTGAGAAATTCACCAATTGGAACAAAATCCATCCAAATGTAGATTAGTGACATATCCGATAACCTTGCCATGTCATCATTTCTCAAAGTTCAAATAATATTATGTGCACCATATCTTTAAAAATTCTAGATTTTTCTAGCCTCCCACAAAAGGCTAAGCAACTTTGACATAAATTTCGAGCCTTACTCTTAAACATGCTACAAATGATAGGAAAACCCTTTTTGTCCATCTTGTAATATTTTTCTTTCACCAAGATAGTTTAACACATCAATCATAGAAAACAAGGAGATCAAAATCACATTGTTTAAAGAACAATAATCTTCTTTTGCAAATCTCCCCCTTGATAGGTTATGATTAGATTTCAATTAAATAGTTCATATCAACAAATTAAAGATGAAGAACCACTTGGGGCACAAATGTGATGGCAAATTAATTACATTCATCACCAAGTAATCATCCTTGAAGTCATTTATGCCCATGAAGGTTGTCCAAAAGTTATATTTGAAGAACATTTTATTATTGAGGATGTAGACACCTTGTCAAAACTATGTTGACACATCTTCAACTTCCTAGGTATATGATTAATATCCACATCATTGTTCCTTGCGAAACTTGGCACTAGATGATGAGGTGATGTCACATTAGAAAATAGATTTCACACAAGTTTTACGTTTCTTGTCAAGTTTATTTAGTTATTTGTTGAATCTTTGTCTTATCCTTGATGAACATCCATATCCAAGGATGTGAAGGGTAAATTTAATTTGGGACCCCATACACAACGCAAACTTGAAACCAAACTAGTTGTGTTTGCCCCATACATGCTCAATAAAACCTAAAATCATACATGCATGTTTACTATTTTAGGGCAATAATAAATTTTTATAACATAAAAAGGCAACAAAAATACAAAAAAATTAAAAATTAATTTCATTGTTATTTTTGTTATTAAATCTTCATCAAAGCCTTATTGAAATTTTTAATTTACAACATCAAACTAATTTTAAAATTTATATCTCAAAAAAATTATATTAAGATTCTAATTTATTTTAAAATTGACCATTTTATTTTAATCAATTCTTGCATAATCTTTCGAATCAATTTTTTAAGAATCTCATTTTAATAAGTTTTAAAGGAATTCAAGTTAATTATTTGTATGTTTATCAAACAAATTTCTTTAAAAATGAGTCATATGAAAATTTTTTTTAACATTTCAGAATGATATGAAACCTTGTGATATAAAAAGGCAAGTGACAACCCAAAAAAAAAATGATATAGAGGCATGCTTAAATCAATTGCCCAACATTAATATTTTGAGAAGAAACCTAACAAGTATATGGGTAGACTTCAAAACAACCCATCAATTGAATGGGCACCCAAAATCTACACATGTATGTCCATTAGCTTGCATGGGACAATAATAATACCCAATGACAATAGACATGTTAAAAAATTTGTTGAATACTATGAACAATGTTATAAAAAATTAGATAGTATGGTGAATATGAGTAATGTTTCTTTGCTCAATTTTGTGTTGTATACAAATTGGCAATGATTCACATGAAAATTTAACCAAATTTGGCCACAAGCTAAATATGAAAAAAAGAATCTTTTTATACTTAGAAAATGCTATTCATGTTTAATAGGTTAAATGTGACAATTGGAGTCCAACAATAGTTATAACTCCATTGTTTAATTATGAAATAATATTTGAAAACATTAAACCTAACCCAATCGATATCTTTGACAACAAAAAACTAGAAATGCATATCACTAAGGTGTTTTTGTTCAATTGCAAATAATCAACCTAAGTGGATGGTATCATGGTATTGTGGATGGTATTTTTGTGATTGTGTTATGAAGGTTTGAAAATAATGTGCAACAAGTGAAAATGACTTCATTTGCATTAGAGTATAATTGATTAATAATGTTTGCTAGAGATTAATCACAAATTACTAGTGGTATTTGTCCAAAAGCATGGAATTTTGAAATCATACATTAATATGTGTATAAGAAAAGTGTTAGAATGTAAAAACAAAACCATGAGCAAATAGGTGATCATTTTGTTTCATCAATTTTTTTCATAAGGGGCTTGCAAGTGTAAATAAAGATGGTTTGGTGAAAAATAGAGGCATCCCCTTGGTGATAAGGTCTCAAGGGGGTATTCAACATACTAGTTCATTATTTTGGCTAATGCCTTCATTAAAAAATACATTAAATTAAACATTTTCTATATGTGATCATTGAGAAACTTGAACCTTAAATATCCAAGAAACAAATTCTAGCTCACATGGGTCTGTGGTGCAATCAATTTCGAAGAAAATGAACTCCATTTGTTGACCCAACGATCATAGATTTTGAGCTTTCACAAACAATGTTGCTTAATCTAACTAGAAAATAAAACTAACAAAAACAATTTGACCCAAAACTCATCATTGACATCCAATAAACATAGTCCAAAAAGATAAATTTAAGGGAGAAAAATATCGATGGCAAGGTATGGTTGCATAATGTTTCTTTCCTAGGGCAAGTAAACTTAGGCCTATATGAAAATATTTATTAAAAATGATGTCCTTGAGCTTCCATCCATAGAAAAGTCCTTTCAATATGTGATGAGGGAGTTGAGTTAGACTTCTTCAATTGGAGATTGCTTTAGACATCCATGAGTTTGGCATAGTTTGGACTTAAGGGATGTTTTGTTTTATAACACTTGGGCTCCACATTACTTTGTACTAGACAAGTGATGATCAACTATTGATTTGGACATGTACAAAGGAAGTTTTCTCTTATTATAATTGGTATTGGAGTCATATTCAAGATTTTTTGGGGTAGTCATGTACATGTCATTTCCAATTTTGGTTCTGCCACTTTCACTTTCAATGCACAAATAAGTGGTGAACACTCTTGTGATGTGAATCAATGGTGGGGAACACTAGTTACATTTTGTAATAAGCCCTAAGGTAGAAGACTTTCCACTTGACGAAATGGTGGCTCACCCTATTGGGCTCACCACATTTCTAGGTGGAACAAGCCTTATTAAACTTGTTGCACAATACATTATGGATGACATGTAAATAGGTGAACAAAATTGAAATCCTTGAGCATAAGTATCAGTGGACAAAATTACATTACAAAAAGATGGAAAAAGGGTTTATGGAAAGGTGGTCCTTGTAGAAACCTTTGTAACTAGTATTATGTCCACCTCTACATGGGTAGTTTATAGAATCACTTTTTTTCTTGCCCTCTTTCCTTGCACAAAAAAAAAAAAAAAACAAAAAAAATACACCTTGTTGATGACAAAAAGAAAATTGAAAAATTGGGTATGAACTAAACCATAAAAAACATTTGCAAATTCCTAGGTCATTTGGAGTTTCTCATAAAGGTATCTTAAAGGTATTGGTGTTGTTGAGCTTTAAGGGACATGGACAAAAAATAATTTGAAAAAGTAGTGGGTAGGGTGAAGATAAAATAGATATCAACCCACAAGAGCCAAGATGTATGTTAATTGAATGGTGGCCAAAATCTTGGGGTCATGTTACCAAGATGATCCTTCCTTTGTCACTTTAGGACCATCTTGCAATTAATTGTGTTTTATAATTGTTTGTTATTATACTAAAATGTGCCCCTCCTTCACCACAATCAATTTTCATTGGAAGTGTGCAAATATATATTGTGTTTATTTGTCCCTAACAACTTTCCCTCATTGTTTGTTGGGAAAAATTATCAATGTACAATTCATTCGGTCCCACATTTTTAGGAACATTTTCAATTTGGACTATTGCAAAAATTTGGAAGGAATGACCAATCAATTTTCTTGCAAAAGAGATAACAATTCTTTTGCAAAATCACATTATGTTCACATGCACCAAAAAAGCCATGTGCACTAAGGTAGAAACATTAGGTGACTAGCTCCTTGTTCTAGTACAATATTTTCTTTCTTGATTAGAATTAGGATCCAACATGATATTCATCTTTCCATTGCTCTAGAATTTGATGGTTATTTGGGTTTCTTCACTCATGAAAAACAAAGAAGATGAAGCTTTTTTAAGATAAAAACCAAGAACATTATTTGTTTCACAACACTTGATTAGGATTCAATATTCAAAAACATCATACCATATCTTATTTCCATTTGCACTAAGTTTTGATGCATACAAAACTCCTCAAGTTCAACTTTATCAACATACATGAAAGTCTCTATTTTGTAATATTGTAGACTTCAACATATGGTCTAGGAAATCCATCCTTAGGGAACTTAAGTACCCAAGAAAATGACATTAATAATCATTGATATATGATTTGAATGAAATTTTCTTCACATCTTCATTATATGAAAAATAAACATTGAAATAGGAACATATGGTACATAGAAAGAATATTTACTAGCCAAAAAAATAGACAAGGCTGATCTTTTGTTGTATGCATTTTACAATGGTGAACCAACAACAAAAAATATATAACCCTAAGAAGTATTAATACAATATCAAAAGGCTTCAAAACAATAAGCCAAGATTGTTTTGAAAAGTTTCAATTTTGTTGTCGCACCCTCCAAGATGTCTGATTTCTTTCCTTTTTGCCCTTCTTGTCTTTCTAGATCTATATTATTGGGAACAAGTTTTATCAGGTCCAAAAAACCACTAGTACTATATACAGAGGCCAAAAACGTTTGAGGTTCATACCGTGATTGAGAAAACGACCCATTGAAAATAATTTCAATGTTGCTTTCTCTAAAGAATTTAATTCATGTGTTCTATCATTTTCTCATTGTTTCCAAGATCCATGCTATAATTCACAATGTTACATCTAGATCCAATCCTAGAAAGAAAAGGCTTCTTGGTTTGAA
>Ga0116231_10008592_pt1 | contig 17834 bp, 6 predicted proteins | sample S1TSphgellanicum_2_FD_89695 | JGI IMG/M metagenome (GOLD analysis project Ga0116231, IMG submission 89695) | Host-associated microbial communities from peat moss isolated from Minnesota, USA - S1T2_Fd - Sphagnum magellanicum MG | ecosystem: Host-associated > Plants > Peat moss > Unclassified...
CCCTCCTCGTACTACAGGAAAAAAAAAAAAACGAAAAAAGTGAAAAAAGCACACAAAAAAACAAAAAGAAAAAAAATAAATAAGAAAAAGAACTCTCAAGAAGAAAAAAGAAAGAGCAAGAAAACAAGCTCTGCACATTCGGCTGCCTGGGGCTTGGGCTGGGACTGGTCCTGTTATTCCATAGCTCCACCACCGCCTCCTCTACTCTACCGCCAATCCATATTTCTTAAGAAAAACATTACATCGCAACAACTCTCTCGCTCTGATCTCTCTTCTTCCAACAAGCAGCAAACAGTAGTAAGAAAAGAGTGAGTGCAAACATCAAACAACAAGAAGAGAATAGAAGAGTGCAATTTGCTCTCAAAATGAGACCATCATAACTGCTTGAAAGTGTTTAATTCCGACTGGAATCATCTCTGGAATTGTCCAGGGACACGACCATATGAAAAATTATAAATTTTGAAATTTTACAAATAAGGAGCCTACCAAAGATTACAGAAAACCACTTATATACCAGTTCCTCGAAAATTCTGGTCACTGGAATTGATTAAGGGCGACTTTAGACGAGGGTCCAACGTCCAGGGACCAATGAATTCAAGCAATCTTATTGGTCAAAAGGTTGAAATTGGTCTCAAGGCCTTTAGACGAGGGTCGAAGACCAAAAAGTGGCAAATTGAGGCTAAACCTACATGGCACCTGTTTTGGAGAGAAAGTCAATTGGTAGGGACCTAAAAACAGTGCTAAAAGGAGAGCTCCTGATCTGGAGAACCAAGAATCAAGCTAGGGACCAAGGTACAGTCCAACTCAAGGTTTCAATTTGCTTCAAATCAATCCAAATCGGTTCCTAGGAATTCGGACCCTGGACCCTCGTCTGAAGTGGGCCTAATAAGTACCATTGGTTTTGTCAATGACGAAAGTGAGCCAAGGCTATAGGGTAGGTACTGCCAGATTCCTCAAAAGTAAATAGCCAAGCTGCCGCCTAGACATTTGGGCCATGGTGAGTGGGAGAGAGTCAGTGCGTGCTGCCTCATAGCCAGGAATAGCTTAGCTTTTTCTGAAAGTTTTTAGTGAAAGTTGACAAAAGGAACTCCAGCTTCCTTTTAGTGAAAGCTGACAAAAGGAACCCCAGCTTCCTTTTAGTGAAAGTGGACAAAAAGGAACCCCAGTTTCCTTCCATGTGTGTGGACTTCCGTGGAGCTTTGAAAAGGATCTTTGACAAGCTGCAGCTGCATCTTCACAAGGAAAGAAGGAGAATCTCATCTTCTTCTTTATCATTAAGTATCAAACTGCTGCTGTTGTTTTTGTTGTTGTTGTTGTTCCCTCATCATCATCATAGCACTCAACACAGAATCTTTGCTTGCTACGTTTCCTTCACACCCATCAAGCTCATAAGCTGAATTGAGCTTTTGCTTGTTTTGTTTGTTTTTTTGTCTTTGGGTGTCTGTCAATTCAAGTGTAGAAACTACCGGGGCAGCAAGCAGTGGAGAGCCGAAGAAGAAGAAGAAGAAGAGGAGGAGCGAGGAGGAAGGAGAAGAAGCAGAAGCTAAAGGAAAGAGAGGGAAAGCTTTTTGATTGTGTATGTAAGTCACGTTTCCAAAGAAGAAATTGTCAGGAAGCAAGCGACCTCGGAGCAACAGCACGGAGACAGACGGAGCAGCAGTAGCAGTAGATTTGGAAGAGGACCTCGGAGCAGCAGCACGTAGACAGACGGAGTGACAGCAATATTAGATTTGGAGGAGGAATAGCGCGAAGATTGATGTTCGGCGATGGAGAGAGAGTAGGGAACAACGAAGAAAAGAGGAGAGAAGAAGAAGAATCATCAGCATCATCATCATCACAAGCTTAGCTTCAAATTATAGTGAAATTTGACAAACAAAAGGAGAATTCTTAAGAAGGGAAAACAAAATCCGGGATGTCAGCAAGCTTGAAACTGTGGAGAAGATGCAACACTCAACAATAGGAGAAGGGACAGGGACAACAGCAAAAGAGAAACTGCACAACGACCCACAGCTGCAAATGGCATTTACAAACAAGCAGAGCAATTTTGTGGCCACAGGAGGAGGAGGTGAATCTTCACCATTAGCAGCAAAGCTCCAACAAGCATGGCTGCAATCACGGCTGCCTAAGGTACAGGATAGTACTCCATATCCCTCATCTTTTGATGCTGAAGCTCAAGCTTTTAACCAGACAAGCAGAGAGCCTCTGACAGCAATGACACCAACAACAACATCACCATCATCATCATCATCATCATCAAAGACATCATCAAAGACCATGACAACAACATTTACAAAACCAAGACCACCAACAATAACATCAATGCAGACGTCGTTGTTCTCACATCTTCATAAGAGTTCTTGTGGTGCCCCACCACCAATCCTCCATTCCTTCTCTACACGCGATGCCAAGTTGAACAACCATATGTCATTCTTTTCTCATGACACTAATTCTGTGGGAGATTCAAACTCTGCATCTGGAGGGCCGGAATCTCTAGCATTCCTTGATGAGATGCTCATGCAGGAGGAAGATATTGGCATGGAGCAATTATATGCGAATGAAGAAAGTATGGGCTACAATGAGATGCAAGTAACATTCCTTGATCAAATGCTCATGGAGGGAGATGATATGAATGGCAGCAATCAATCTATGTACCAAGAAAGCACTGCATACCAAGCAGTGGAGAAGGGCTTTGCCGATCTCATCTATGAAGGTTCTCGATCAACTAGTACTACTGGATCAAGCTACTACAGCTCTGTGAACAGCAGGGAAGAGGGGGCAGTGGCATGGGGTGCACAAACAGAGTGTAATAACATAGGGTGGAATCAATCTCTTGACTTTAACCAGTTGTCAGAAAAAATTTACGAAGATGATACGCTGAATGATTACACACACATTCTATGTCGGCTTGTTGGAGAACTGGGCCTTGAGTCTTCTACAAACAGCTGTAGCAGTACCAGCAACAGCCATGTAAACCACACTGATGTCCTTGTGTGTGAAGCTTATAACCCCAGAACCAATTACAAGAACCTGAGCCAAGAAAGTACAAGCACTGGGGTGGGCATGGATCTTCCACAAGGAAGTAACATTGGTGTGTTGCAACACAATGTCAAGTTTGCATTTGATAGTGGCGATGAGCATGACTTGACAAATTTGCTTATCACGTAAGAGAACAACAGTGGCCCATACAAGTATGATTTCAATACTAGAATTGTTCACGGACAACGTCATGCATTGCTGGATCTGAGGTGAGAGAAGTTGTATCCTCAACTTTCTTCTCTTTAAAATCTTACACAATGTAGGTCCACCCACAATTGCAGATGTGCAGAAGCGGTGAAGCAAAATGATGTGAGGAAGGCTAGTAGAATCATTGCAGAGCTTCGTGCTCTTACATCACCATCTGGAAGTGGTGCACAACGCATGGCTCATTACTTCACAGATGCGTTGGTAAGATTTTTGCCTGGCTTATGCGCTTTGCCTTGCTTTTCTTGAAATCTCTAATGGAGATTGTCAGGTTGGGTATTCAGTGTTGCAGGTGCAATACATTCTAGCTTGTCATTTGTGTTCCAACCCATGTGTTTTTTTCCTCTATTTTTGTTGAATGCCTTTTGGATGAATTGAATATTCTAGGTTGCTAAAATGTCTGGAACTGGTGCACAACTCTCAGCTGCACTTCGCAGCAATGCCCCTTCACCTGCTACAATGTTGCGAGCCTATAAGTCATTTGTGGTGCATGCTCCATACTTGACACTTGCCCATTTCAATATCAATGTTGCAATCCTGAATGCTTTCAAAGGAGCAAACCGAGTGCATTTGGTTGCCTATGGCCTCAGGTATGGAGGCCCGTATCTGACTCTCATTCAACAACTTGCAAGCAGACCAGGAAAGGCACCCAATCTTCGAATCACAGGTGCGTGGGTTGTCTCTTGTCAACTTCTCCTACCTCTTTTGTGTATATCTCTAGGGTACAAATCAAAATTCATGATCACAATGTATTGTTCTGTTATTGTCAAACTGTTGGGTAGTGATTTTCTTACAATCTTGTAAATCTTAGAAACAACTTTTAGAATGGTTTCTCATGATGACTTTGTGAGATTTCAGGAATAGAGCATGCACGTGACATAACATGCAAGCCATCAGAACTCCTAATACGATGTGGTCAAAGGCTCTCTGAGGTAGCAAAGACATGTGAAGTGCCATTTCATTACACAGCAATTGCTGACAAGTGGGAGAATATAACAGCAACCCAACTCGCTCTAAGGCCTGATGAAGTGCTCGTAGTCACTGCAACTTACAAACTCTCCAGCCTTTTGGATGAGTCTGTTATGGTAACAAATCCTCGCCAAATGTTCCTGAACAAGATCCGAAGAATGAATCCAAAGGTAAATGCTAATCACCAAAAAGTCAAATTTACATGGATCTTACTATGTTATTGTCGTCTAAGTTGAAACACTTGTTTAGATCATGTAGATTTCTTTCGGAAATGGTTATTGGTTTCTTTTGCTTGAGCACATCTTATACAATGTCCCACATTCTACATACATCTCATTAGTGTTTTATTTGAATTCTGCAGGTTTTTCTAACGTCAGTGGCAAATGCCAGTTTGAATGAGCCTTTTTTTATGTCTCGTGTTCGTGAAGCCATCAAGTATTATTCAATACAGTTCGATACACTTGATGTAATAATGTCCCCTAATCTTAAGGGAAGATTCTTAATAGAGCAAGAGGTTTACTTTCAAGAGATCCTAAACATTATTGCTTGTGAGGGTCTTGAAAGAGTGGAGCGACTTGAGTCCTATAAGCAATGGCATAGCCGCATTCAACGAGCTGGCTTTGTACAAAAGCCACTACAACTATTTGAGACCAATACGATCAAGTCCATACTTCGCTCATATGACAAACGATTTGGCATTGGACGAGATGGTGGTTGGTTTCTTTCGGGATGGAAGAATCAAGTCATGTATGCATTCTCAATATGGGAGCCAATCTCTTGATGACTAATTGTTGATCAAGGTATGTTTCATATTTTGTCTCTTTCTCTCTCTCAAGCTCATTTTTGAAGATACCTACAAAATACTCACATGTGAAGTATACCAAGTTGATCTTATTCTTATTATGTCATGCTAGTTTTCTCTTTAGGAATATAACATGGATAAATATTGAGGAAGATGAAATGTCTTATGGTTCTTCAAGACACAATGGATTGTGTCCTTGGGAAGAGTGACATTTTTCAGTTTCCATCCTAGAAAGAAAAATGGATTAATGTAATAAAATACTTTTGATACTTTTTTCTCTCCATTTTAGAGTTTCTTAAATTTCCCATCTAAAGATTGGCATTTGAGCATTGGAATTGAGGAAGAAAAATATGGACATGAGTTGAGGAAGAAGTTTGGAAGAAAGATTGGCCTTTGAGAGTTGAGAGAAAGATAATTGGCATTTTTGGTCGGGGTTGTGCAATTGGTTTGTGTACCAATTCCATGCCATTGAAAATGATGCTTATGGAATAGCAAAAAGGCCATGCTTGTAGAAGCCTTGGCCCATGATTTTCGTTCAATTCTAACACTCTACCAGCAATAATTGTAAGGGGCTATAATTCATGCCCCTTACCAATAAGCAACAATCCTCTTGAGTTCAAAAGATTCATGGTTGCCCATCCTCTTATCCAAAAGCCTAGAGACAATGTCTAGGCCTATGTTCAAGAAGCCCAATGCCCCAAAAAGCAAAAGGGTCATGCTATGTTCAAAGGTTTTTGCTAAATGGGAAGCCTATACATAGCCTAGGGGGAAAGAGCCCTAGCTTCCCAATAGCAAAATGTAGCCTAGGAACTCACCAAGCAACCTATGGAAATGCCTCAACAAAGGCCTAAAAAAATACCCATGAAGCCTATGAAAAACACTAGGAACCTTAGTATGAGCTTACTCAACCTATTAAAAAACCCATGCATCCTATGAAAAAGGTTTAGGGCACCTCCAAAATAGGGAAAGTACCCTACCAGAAAAAACTCAAGCAACCTATGAAAGAGTCTAAGTATGTTAAAAGAAGTCTAAACATCCTAGGAAAGAGTGTAGGCAACCTATGGAAAAACTTAAATAACCTTTGAAGAAGCTTAGGCACCCTAGGGAAGAGCCCAAGTAACCTATGAAAATACCTAGGCAACATGGGGAAGAGTTAAGACAACCTATAAAAAGCCTTAGAAACCTAAGAAAAAGTCTAATCACCTTAGGAAAAAACCCAAACACCTTGTGAAAAAGCCTTAACAACTAGGAAAAAACTCAAACAACACGTTAAAAAGTTTGAGCAATGTAGGAAAAAGCCTAAACTGCCTATTAAAAAACATGGGCAACTTAGGAAAAAGCCTAGGCAACTTCAAAAAAACCCCAAGATGCTTATCAAAAAGCATGGGCAACTTCAAAAAAACCCCAAGATGCTTATCAAAAAGCATGGGCCACTCCAAAAAAACCCCAAGATGTCTATGAAAAAGCATGGGCAACTTTTTTAAAAACCCCAAAATGCCTATGAAAAAGCATTGGCAACTTCAAAAAAACCCTAAGATGTCTAGGAAAAAACATGGGTAACAACTGCACCAAAGAACCCATGCAACTTATGAAATAGCCTAAATAGTTTATGATAAAGCCTAGGCACCTTAGAGTGCTTAAAAAAGAGCACATGTAAGTTACGAAAACATCTAAACAACCTAGGAAAAAGCTTCAACACCTTAGGAACTAGTCTAGGTAACTTATAAAAAAAATTATGCAACCTAGGAAAGAGCCTAGTCATCTTATAGAAAAGCCTAGATGAAAGCCCCCTTAGTTTTAAAGCCTACATGAAGAAAATGTGTAAGTAGCCTAGAAAAGAACCTTTGTAGTAGCCTACCCCACTTAAGAAAGAGCCCATGACCCAGCCTAGGAAAATGAACACCCATGAATACACTACCTACCCTCGGTTGTCTGGTTTTTTGCTTTCAAATTGAATGAACCCCCAACTCCATATAATTTATAGTTCACATGGTTATCCCCTTACTATTTTTACCTACCTACATTGTATCTTATTTTGGCTAAACCTTTACCTTTTGAAGAAACCTCTATACTTCATTGTTAAATATTTATCTCTTGGCAAAACTTCTCTACTTATTGGCAAAAAATTTACCTTTCCACAAAACCTCTTTATTTTTTAGCTAAATCTTCACATAATCATGTTGGCAAAACCTTTCTACTTCATGGTTAAACCTCCACCTGTTAGCAAAACCTTTCTACTTCATGGATAAACCTCTACCTGTTGGTAAAACCTTTCTACTTCATGGCTAAACTCCTACCTCTTAGCAAAACCTTCTACTTCATGGTTAAACCTATACCTCTTGGTAAAATTTTTGTACTTCATGGCTAAGCATTTACCTTGTGGCAAAATCCTTGTACTTCATGCTTAAACCTTTACCTTTCAACCAAACCTTTCTACTTCAAGGCTCAACTTTTACATCTTGGCAAAACCTCTTTCTTTTTTGGTTAAACCTTTACCTTTTAGAAAACCTTTTTACTTCATGCCTAAACCTCTACCTTTTAACAAAACCTTTCTACTTCATGTTTAAACATCTACCTTTTGGCAAAACCTTTATATTCCATGGGTAAATACTTATTCTTTGGCAAGGGCTAATCCTTTACCCATTGCCAAAACCTCTTTACTTATTGGCTTAACCTTCACCTATTTACAAAACCTTTCAACTTCTTGTCTAAACCTTCATCTTTCGACAAAACCTCTCTAATTTTTAAATAAACCACTACTTCTTGGCAAAATCTCTCAACTTCTTGGCAAAAAATTTTTTTTTTGGCAAAACCTTTGTATTTATGCAGTTAAACCTTTACCTCTTGGTAAACCTTTTTACTTCATGGCTAAACCTTTATTTTTTGGCAATGTTTTTTTATTTCATTGCTAAAGTTCTACTTATTGCCAAAACCTTTATATATTCCTAACTAAAATTCTATTATTGGGAAATCCTCTTTTCTTCATTGCTGAAGTTGAATCTTTTGAAAAAACCTTTATATTCATTAGGAGAAAAAGGCCATTTTCTAACCAACCAGTTTTTGATTACATGTTAAGTTCAACTTGCTTTCGATTGCATAATTATATTTATTTCAAAAAATTCCACATGGTCCGCTTCACACTTCAACTTAGTCGATTTTTTGACTGAATTGGTAAGTGTACGATGTTGACCATCGTTATTAATTGACCATTGATTTTTATAATTAGTAAATTCATAGTCGAATTATAGTGGAAAAATCCACTTTCAAAATTTATCGGGCTTTATCATGTCAACCATTTCATTGTCTTAGTTAACCTTGTTTATGGATGGATGAATGTTGGAAATTTTGATGGATGAAATAATGTTTCTGTTTTCCACTATTAATCAACTTTGATTTGATTTAGGTTCAACTTAATTGTGATTTTTTTACAACTTTGTTGTGATTAGTTTCCAACTTTGGTAATTTCAAAACCCCTTAATCTTGAAGTCAATAATTTTCATTACACTACACCTTGCCACTAGAAACCCTAAGTTTGTTGGAAATTTTTCTATTTAATGGTGTCCAAATGTGATAGAACATCAAAAGTGGGAGAACACAAACATCTTTGTCTAAAGTCATTGGGCATGGTATTGGAATGGTTAAAAAATGTGGAACATTAAGTTGACATGTCCTTGTTTATTGAAACAAACATCTACCTCTTGGAATTTCTTCTTTAGGATTGTTTTTCAAGGCTAAGTTGCCTTGATTCATTGAATAATAATGATTCTTCACTAGAGAGGAGTATTGCACCAACATTACTTGGAGTGGTTGGTGCATTTGGCATTGCCTTTTGTGCATTCAACACACTTTCATGTGTTAATGCACTCCCCATAGGTGTATAGGAACACGTGATTGCTCCGTGGCTCCTTATGCAATATAATCTTCCAACATGGGTTAGAATAATCATCAAAATAGAAAACTTGTTGGACTTGTAATGGGAAAACAAATGGTTCATTACCGTTCATCAACATATGCTAAAAGTTGGCGATTAAAAATCTAGCTTCATCTCATTTATGAATTGAATTACCCCAACTATATAATTATGGTCAATAACTAATAAATATTAATTAGTTGATAATTAACTATTAAAAATAAGTAACTATTCATGAGTTGAATTATTTAGTTAATATTAATGATTGATTAAAAATAATTTTAGTATCTACAAATTAATTTAATGAGTTAGAAATTTAATAATTTATAGTTGATATTCAGGAATTACCAACTAATTAATAATTTATTTTGTTAAATAGTCAACTTGAAACCTAATTATTTTTTATTTAATTAGTTGATCACTAAAATTTTAAAAGGTTTATTTTTAAAAGTTAAAAAAATATTTAATTTTTTTAACATATAGAAAATTATATTATTTTATATATAATTGCCAAATAATTAAATACATTTAAAAAATTACTGATTAACTTGATTTGTGAATTTATCAATTAATTAGTTCTTGAAATATTAGATACTTGCACACATGGCATGCACCAAAGGTTTAAACATGGTCTAGCTAGGTCTAACTTAGGTGTTTCATGGCTTAACTTTAAGTGTACGTTAAGTGTCACATTAGACATTTAATTAACCTTAGATGGTTAGCCTTAGTTTAACCAAGCTTAGGCACCATGTATGTTAAATTAATTAATAAGAATTAACTACTAATTATTTGCCTAAATTAGGATCATATTATAATATTATTAATTATTAAAATAATAAAAATATAACTAGCCTAGCTTAGAGTTAATTACAATTTAACATTTGCAAATAATATTAAATTAATGTATGTATTTGTCCGAATCTTTATGGTTAATGCTATATTTAAATAATTAATATTATTAAATTCCTATTTTTTTATAAAGCTCATTATAATAAATTAAATATTTTTATGAAGATTATTCCCTATTAGTTAATATTGTTTACAATTATTAGTAACCAGAAAAATCAATTAATTATTATAGGTATTTGTTATTTTAGTCTAGTTAATAATTGGATATTAAATACTTGGAACCACCCAACATTGAACGCAAGGCTAAAAACCATTTCAAATTTTAATATTTTTTTCATTCTTTAACCAAATCAACAATGATCTTTATGTCATTAGAAGTGCAAATTAAAAAATTACAATTTTTTTCTAAACACCAAAAACAAAGGAGCAAAAAAGAAAACATGAAAAGGAGGAAGAGGAAATTTGTGATATTTTGTTTCAATTGTTTTGAAAAAAAAAACTCTAATCCTCTTTATTTTCAAACCCCATATCTTTGTTGTATTTAATCCATTTTAAGTGATAGAAAAACCTATGACTAAGGATATACAAGATTTGTTTGTCCTCCAAATGCAACAAAGCAACAACAACAAAATTATCTCAACATTCAAAATTGTGAAATTTTGTTTCAAATTTTCTTTTAAAAATTACAAGTAGACCTATTGTGTATTATAATTGCAATCTAGTTGATATTAAACACTTAATTAACTTTAAATGGTTAGCCTTAATTTAGTGAAGCCTAAGCACCATGTAATAAAAATTGTCGCAATTTAATTAATATTTTGTCTCAAATGTTTTGAAGAAAAAACTTAAACCCTTTTTTTTTAGTCTCTTTTGAATGATTTAAAAACCTATGGGTTTATCAACTAAATATTTATGAGACCTATTTAAAGTCCAAATGCAACAAAATGATGACGAAATAATTTAATTTCAAAATCCAAAATTGCAATTTAATTTCAACTAAGGTAAATAGGCCACCACCATACACTTAAGATTTCAAAGGAAATTGACTTCTTACACATTACTCCTTTTTTTGTTGTTAAAATAAATTTTGTAGCCTTCCATTTAACACTTCCAATTCTACAAAAAACACTCAATTTGGTCAAGGAACGAAGAATATATGGGTTGTTTTATATAAAAGGGTTCATGTTTGGTGATAGATTTATTGAAATAGTTTTTTATTTTGAAATTAAATTGTTCTTTCATTGTTTTGTTGCATTTTCATTTCAAAAAAGTCTTGTAGATTGCTAGTTGGCACACCCATAGATTTATAAATCACTCAAAACAAACTTATTATGAAAAAAGTATGGGGTTTCATACTAAAGAGGTTTAAAGTTTTTTTTTCAAAACATTTCAAACAAAATATCACAGTTTTGAATTTTGATACTAAAACATTTTTTCATTTTTTTGTTACATTTGAAGTTCAAAGAGGTATTATAGATTGTTAGTTGGTTCACCCATAGTTTTTTAAATCACTCAAAATGAATTTACAAAGAAAAAGATATGGGGTTTCATACTAAAAAGGTTTTAAGTTTTTTTCAAAACATTTCAAACAAAATATCACAATTTTGGAATTTGAGATTAAATTATTTTTTCATTGTTTTGTTGCATTTGAAGATCAAAAAGATATTGTAAATCGCTAGTTGGCATACCCATAGCTTTTTAGATCTTTCAAAATGGACCTAAAATGAAAGAAATATGGGGTTTCAAAATAGAAAGGTCTAAAGTTTTTTTTTCAAAACATTTGAGACAAAATATCAACTAGAATGCAATTATAATTTTTATCCCATATTAATTATCATAGCTTCCAAAACTACATAATGAAGTTGGTGCACCAAGTGTTTTCAAAAGGTGAAGTTGGCACCTAGGACAAATTAATAAAAAAAGGTTTGACCTTAAAGGCCATGTGGTGAAAAAAAGGATTATTTAAAGCCTACTTATCTACCCTAAGCTTAAGTAACATTACAATCTACTTATTTACCTAGGCCTACCTACCTACCTAGGTTTAGGTTAAGGAGGTCTATATAAATAAGTAGGTTTAGTATGTAGATACCTACCTACTTATTTTTAGGTGGACCTACATACCTAGACCTAAGCCTACACATAATTTTAAGTAGGGACACATGTTAATAAATTATTGCTTAGATTTTTTGCATAAACATAACTTTGAGTAAAACAATTCATGAAATTGGAAAATAGTTGAAAGTTCAACTTTAAGATTTGGATGAAGGTGGATGAGGTTCATCTAGAAGTTGAAAATGTTCTATCAACTAAAATGGTTTGTCGCTTTCAACTAAAATCTTGTCACCTCAATGTTGGTTGAAAAATTGACATGTGTAGGTAGGCTTTGATCGTGTTGTGGGTTCGACTCAACATTATCAACTATTTTGGTGAGCAATTGAAAATGTCATTTGAATTGAAAAAAACATTTTACAATTGGAAATGACGTTTTCAACTTCAAAATGTAGTTGAAACGTAGTTGAAACCATAATTGAAAACCCCAATTTTTTTCCTATTGATTTCACAATTAAACCTTTATTTTTCAACAATTTTTTTTAATTTCATGCAAGGTTGTCACCATGTCCATGTATTCGTCACGACGTAATGAACACATTTGGATGGAAATGCAGCCTTATGTCATGTTAATATAAAGCCAACCTAGGTCAACCAATGGTCAACCTAGGTCAAAATGAGGTAGGGCTACCTAAAATACAATTTTGGGCAACTAAAAAATCTCATCATTCAATCACCTTAAACCTTGCTGCAACCGAAACAAATTTCAATGGCCACATTATTGTGATGACTGAAAAAAATTGGGTGGCAATTGTATTTTTTTCAAACAATGATCAAAATGTTTTTGGGCAAAAACTTTTTAAATTCAATTATTAAATCAATGGTGGAAAATAAAGCATGGTCCATCAAATGGTTAAAAATTTTGGAAGGTGATTAAAAAAAATATGGGCATTGTTCAAAAAATTGGGTAGCCAAATTTTGATCACCTAATTTGATGACCAAAATTTTTTGGTCACCCAAGTTGGCAACTAAAGGCAAGTGAAAATTGGCAACCGTATTTTTCAAGCATTGCCCAAAATAATTTAGGTAATAATCGAAATTTTGGGAGTGATAATTTTTTTTTCAATGGTTGGATCAATGGACATTATCTATCAGACGACTGAAACATTTCGAGCAACTCCAAAAAAAATTAGTCAAACCAAAAAAATTTGGTCCCTAATTTGGTGATCGAAAGTTGGTAACTGAATTTTTTTGGTTGCCCAATTCAATGACAAGAAAATTGGGTGACCAAAAATTTGTGGTTATTTTCGGTTAGTAAAATTGGTTTGGCCAAAAAAGTTTGGTCACTAAAAGAAATGGTCAACATCCAAATGTGTCCATCAATTTAAATGCGTATGGATGGATATACGCAATTTTGGTGTGTCACATCAATTTTGACAATAGTGATTTCATGGCTAAACCTCCATGACTTGGCAAAACTTTTTCATTTCATAGCTAAACCTCTAGTTCTTAGTTAAACTTTTAGTTTACAAAACCTCTTTACTTCTTAACTAAACCTTTATCTTTTCACAAAAACTTTATATATTCCTAACTAGACTTCTAACTATTGGCAAAACCTTTAGCTATTTGCAAAACCTTTTCAGTTTTTAGTTAAGCCTCCACCTCCTTACAAAACCTCTCTACTTCATGGGTACACCTTTACCTTTGGCAAAACTTTTGAATTTTTTATTTTTTACTTCTTTGCAAAATGGTTATTTTGTCATGGATACACCTTTATTTCTGAACAAAACCTTTATTTCTTCTAACTAAACATCCACTTATCAACCAAACTTATATTTCCTCATGGCTAATCAAACATAACCTAGCCTTAGCAAAACCTAGAATTCATCTTTTTTATTCTATAATGATAAATATAATTGAAATCAATTTAAATAGGACACAAGTAGGACCTTAATGTTTCATCACTCAAATGTTGATTCCATGTTTCCAAAATTTGCCATTTTTCCACCATCAATAACCAAAACTAATACCTACCTCATTTTTTTCCCCTTACCACCAACATGTGCCTTTTTCATGATATTGATGTAAATTCATTTTTATTTTTTTTAAACTCATAAATAATGATAAACTATTGGAAACCATATGAGAACATAAGAAAAGGAAGGAAAAGGTGATCATCATTTGGATTGCAAAGCAATGCAAAGCCCAAGTTTATTTAGGCCACTTAATATTCAATTAACTTGTTTTGGTTGTAGTAGGTTGAATTACTTTATTTCATCTTAGATGGGCTAAATTAGAGGCCCCCTCATGTTTTGGTCATAAGTAATAAATTATGTAGTCAAATAAATAATTTTGACAAAATGACTACTAGTCATTTTATTGAAACCATGAATGTAGTTGTTAAAATGGTTATCACATGGTAAATATGATTGCATGTTAGGCTTAAACAATAGTTGCATATTGTCTTAGTCATGTGAATGCCACATTTTGGCATAATGATAGGTAGTTTTGGCTAGTATATTTATGTTATTCCATTCAATATACCTAAGTTAATATACACATGTTAACTATGATAGCAAACTTCAAATTTAACTTTAGGTTAATGGTCAATAAGTTTAGGATCAACAATGTCCATTGATCCAATGACTAAAAAACATTTGTGGCATTTTCAAGCAACTAAAATTTCTTAGCTAATCCAATTTCAACTACCCGAAAATAAAAGTAATTAATGCCATTTCATCTTTATATTAAAATGACATAATTAATGTGGTTTACATGTAGCATAATGTGTTCAAGTTGATAGATTCAACATTGAAAGTTGGTTAGAGAAATTTATGGATAGTTCAATATTATCCCTAGTTTATCCACTCAAATTATATGCCATTCATGACCTTTTGCTTTCACATTGGGGTGCAATGTCTTTATTATGGCATCACCTTCTCTTATCTAATATAAAACCCATGACTAGGGAAAAAGGTCTAGATTGATCCAAGGTTGTGTAAATAAGTTGCACTTGGGTTTTGTGTTCCTTTGCATTACCAATGATGATCAACTAACATAAGGTTCTAATAATAATATGTTTAAATGATCAATGCATTGTGTAGTTAATAATATTTCCATTTCCATTTCCATTAGTTTCAATAATTTAGTTTAAATCTATAATTATAAATCATATGAATTTACATATTGAAGTGTCAGAAGATGCCAAAATATTACAATAGTTCAAGTAAAATAAATATAAAAATGACATCCATATACAATAAATTATAGAAGAAACAAGAAGATTTTTTTTTATTATTCTAATAGTTGTTAGGTCATATTTGCATGAAGGAAGAAGATTATCAAATTAAAAAGACATACATTCCATTTGATTTCATCAATTAATTGTGTTTGTTCTATCACAACATCTTCATCTTATATTCTTTTCTACAATGTCAATAATAATTCTAAGAAGTTCCATAAGTTACAAATATATTTAAATTCATACATACACCTTGCAAGACAATGGTCATATGTTGAGTTCATTTTATTTTGTAACAAGTTCACACTCAAAACAACATAGATTTGGGAGATATTGAATGTAAGTGATTTTTGTCACTAAAATTGAACAGAATTCCAAAGTATGGAAAAAAAATTAGCTTTTCAAAGTTTGACACACTAAGATTTCCCAAACCACAAGGTTTCCAATTACACTCTTGGTATTGTTAGAAAGCTCTCAATATGTAGGGGTGCACACATTGGTTTTGTGACATTTCACTAGAAGGAAAATTGTTGTTTGCAACTAATTTTTGCAACTAAAAATTATCATTTGCAACTATACTAATAATTTAAGCTACAAAAATTTACAAAAAAAATTTAAAATAATGTTTGGAGCCATGATACACAAGTTATTGAATATTGAACAATTTTTTCAATGATAATTCAATTAATCAAATGAAAAAGTTTAGTAGAATTTGGGTGCATCATTGGTATCATTGCAAAGATCTTGAATGATTAGGATTTAATGGAATTTGTTTCATAATTTTCAGACCTAAGGTGCTTGAGATGTTGAAATTTGAATTATTTTTGTCACTAAAATTTCAAATAAATTAGAAAATTTTAATTTTGGAAGGAAAAATCAGCTCAATAATATGTTCACACTTTAAGAAAGCATGTTTACCATGCAATTTAGGTAAGATTTCCTTTCATATTTTTCTCTTCAAAAATTGAGTATATACTTTGCACAACAATGTTCATATGTTGAATTCACTTTATATTAATGTAATGGGTTCACATTTGGACCGAACGTGCATGCCACATTATATACCTTGCAAAACAATGTTTGTATGTTTTCACCATATTTTGTAATGAGTTCACACCATGTTGGGTCAAATATCACATTAAAAAAATATCTTGTTGTGATGTGTAGTGTCATGACGTTCAGTGTCATAAGGGTGTAAATCCATAATAAATTCTACTGAACAAAAAGACTAAAACCAATCAAAGGTAAAAACTAATTAACCAAAAAAAGATGCACGCACATATATATACAATGCACAAGAGGAGGCTGAAATTAAATTTTCATGTATCCCCTCCCAGACCTGAGCCGAGAAAAACGTGGCATGGTCTAAATAGAAATCAAGGTGCTACAAAAAAACATGATGAATAGTACCAAATGTCGACGAAAACTTGAATGAGCTTTGGCTTGAGGCAAAATAAATGGTATCCACCATTACAATTATCGCAAAGTAGCATTTGATCAACATCATATGTCCTTTGACATACCTGACATGGATAGTCAAGTGGAGGAATCCAAGTCGACGTGATGATGATAGGATCCAAGTTCAACAAGTGGTAGGGTGCACAATTTTTGGAATGATCCTGAATTATGCATTTGTCAGCTCCTTGCAACTCTAACACATGTGAAGGCCTGATCGTCGTAATCCTCAAAATAGTGCAACTGGAAGAAGTGTTTAGAGTATCATTAGGTTACCACTTGAAATACACAAAGTCACCAACATCAAATTGTCTCACCTTAGGTTTATAACTACCACCTCGTGTGTGTGCATACCGTAAGGTGTTTCGATGTTGTGAAATGGACAAGTTCTCCATGGCCATGGGCATAACCTTCTTGAATAGAGCAACCCTCTTTGTGATGACCCTAGCCCAAATGGCTAGGGAGTCCAAACCATAACCTCATCCATTAGAAAAAGGTGGAATGGGATGTCTCCCAAAAAACAAAAAGTAAGGAGACAAATGAGACAAAAAGGCATGTTTGGACATCTAACCCATGGTGATGTAAAGTAGGGCCAAGTCCCAATCCTCTTTGTTCCTAGTGAGGCAAATATTTTGAAATCCCTTCTTACATGTCTGAACCATCTTCTTTACAAGGCCATCAGCTTGAGGATGATCCCTTGAAGTCCGACAATGGTCAATGAAAACATGATCAAATAGGTATTGGAATTTTCTTCTGAATTTTGATCCATGATCAGTAAGGCACTTAGCAGAAGCCCCAAACCTATTTAGGACCTATTGTAAGAAAGCCTGGTTAGTGCTATATGATGACTTTTCCGACAACACAACAAGTTCAATCCACTTTGAAAAATGCTCAATCATAATCATGATGTAGACATTACCCTTGGAGGTCTGTGATAATTCTCCAGCTAAATCACATGACCAACGATAGAACATGCCCTGAATAAGGTGTGAGCTGTTGAGAGGAGAAGGAAGTTCTCACTATATCACATTATTCACACCTAGCAATGACGTCTCAGACTTGAGCATACATACCTCTCCAATGGTAATGAAAAGCGAAAAGGTTATAAGTATGCTTAACTCCAAAATGTTCAAGCTTCGAGTGTACCTTTCTAATAAGACCAAGCCGTTCATGTGGTGGAGGAACCATTCTATTGTCTTGTGGTAAGCATCGGACGAGGCGATTATCGCTCCATGACTAACGTTTGCACTGCTATTGTATGCGTTCCTGTTGACTCGATGTAACTTGGGGAGGGTATTCCCCATGCTGAAGAAATCTTA
>Ga0116231_10008593_pt1 | contig 17834 bp, 13 predicted proteins | sample S1TSphgellanicum_2_FD_89695 | JGI IMG/M metagenome (GOLD analysis project Ga0116231, IMG submission 89695) | Host-associated microbial communities from peat moss isolated from Minnesota, USA - S1T2_Fd - Sphagnum magellanicum MG | ecosystem: Host-associated > Plants > Peat moss > Unclassified...
ATTAAGGATCATAGAATAATTTCCTAGTTTTATCTTAACAAAAAGATAAAGATCATGTGGAGAAATGTTGAGCCTATATGGGGTGTGTGAAACTTTGTAGGCATGTATGGATTTCCTTATTTACCATGTAGAATAAGAATAAGTTTATGTGAAAATACAAAAAGAATATTTGAATGGAGTGGATTAAAAATGTCATACATAAAAATTATTATAGATGAAAAGTGCATTGCACATGACAAAAATACCAAGCAGAAAACAAAACCAACATAGGAAGTAAAGATTAAAAGACATAATGAAAAATTAAGAAAAATATGAAAAAAATACCATAATACCATGGCAAGTTCAACATTTCAATGTCCAATAATGATTTTATTTTGAAGTTGCTATGTTAGAAATAAAATAATCCAAAATATTCTCTAAGAACTCCAATTTTCCTTCACAATTGTTTTTTGCAATTATCTTTTCCAAAAAAATTAAGATTTTGAAAATAATATGATTAATGTCAAAGTTGCCAAGATATTACAATATACATAATATTTCATGAAAATCCTAGTGAAGCTGATTCATCACACTTAATTTAAGTAAGACAACTTTAGATTCTATAAGTTATAAGTCATAATTGTCATTTCCAAACTAGAATCTATTTAGCTCATTTTTTATTAGAGAGGCATGCATTTGTGCTTTTTTTGGATTTATGTTTTTACAAAGCTTAATCCAATTGTTGAATTGTATTTAGTTGAATTGAAATCCAATTCAATTTGCATGCAATGTCATTCAATATTTTCATTCAAAATGGAGCTTAATTTCCACGTTGAAATAATATTTTATTCATTAATTGATCAATTGATCAACATTGGTAATGTGTAGCAATGTGGAGCCCAAGTAAATTATGATAACATAAGAAAGATGAAAATAATTATCATTATTCACAAAGTTGCATTCCCTTGTTTTCATGAATTACTTGTTTTTTGTTTTTGGGAGGGGCAGGGGAGGGGGGATTTAAACAATTCATAGACTTTCACAAACATGTGTGAACTTTGCACTTTTGTGATATTGTCTATTGGTTTCTTTAGAGGTGAAGGTCTTTAAACATTCATTTGTTCACATAGAATATTAAGTTTTTTTTTTTTTATAGTCTCTCAGAGGCTGAATTATAATGGAATGGAATGTTGCATGCAACAAAATTAGAGGTATAAAGTGGTTTGGTAGCCATTTGGGAAATATATAATAGGAAGCTCTTGCAAAAAATGTTATATGTAGATATATAAGACTTCACATTTCAATAATGGATATTCAATTTCCATATGAATGGCACTTTCTCTTTCTTGTTCTTATTTGGTATTGCAACAAAAAAAGGAGAAAACACGAATAGGTAACAAGATCAAGAATGAAAGTTCCTCCATACACATGTAAAGTGGGTGTATGGTATTATAAATAATCATCCACATGAAAATGGCCATATGAAAAGACTTCAATATTTGCCATCAACAAAAGTATTTAGTTTTTTGATATAAAAAACAAGTAATAACTACTACCATTGAAAATATATAACAACTGATACCTAATATGAACAAAAGTTATGATAATCAAAAGTAAGTGCACATAATGAGTGAAAATGAATGCAGCTAATTTGTTTGTTTATGTGAGCAACTTTGAAACCAAGAAGCTATCTTGGTTTGATCACCCCAATTGTCCTCTTTGGGCTTAGGGGTGATGAAGACAATTTGAAAAAAAAGTCCTACAAGTGACATTAGTTGGGGCAAGTAGAGGAGGAAAGGAGATGGTAACCCCACCCGCGTAGGACACTCAGTGGTTGGTAGTCACACCTTAAACTAATGGTCTTCAAGATGAAGTGATGGAATTGCAAGAAGCATTGCTACTTCATGACAAAGTTCCTTGACCATGCCATCCACAACCAAGCCTACCATCGAACTTTTACAACAACATGAAAGTTTTCATCCTTTGGGGCGGGGGAGTTGCTTGGGGTTTTGCTTCCTGAGGGTTTGGAGTTTTTTTTTGGCTACTTGGATTTTTGCTTCCTAAGGGTTTTGGGTGTAATCTTTTTCCCCCCCCCCCCAAATGGTTCACTCTTTGCATCCCCCATCGGTTCAAAATACTCCTTGTCTTCATTATTTTGGTCTTTACAATTTAGGTGACCTTTCGAAATATGTCAAGAATGTTCACCTTCCTACTAGCCTCGTTCTCCAAGCTAGCTAAACTATTTTTTCTTTACATGTATCCTCCCTTCTTGTGCTTCTCCCTAGTTCTATTCCTTTTGTTTCTTAGGGTTGGTTTTAGGCCCATTTTAACTCCATTTTAAGGTTGTTTGAGTCTCATTTTGCGTGTTTTCGTTTGTTTCATAGAATCCCTCGAGCCACCTAGAATGAGGTTAAGCAAGATTTTTGCTTACCCCTTGACCAAATTTCTTGAAACTCAACAAATGAATTAACATGGTACTTATTCCTCTTGTTGCCACATTGGTTTTGTGTTATGTTTGAGGTGGTCGTTAAGGTCAACGAGAGGTTTTTGTTCGCCTCAAAAGGTTTATGGTGGGTGACTAGTTTTCCTTTCAAAAGGAATCTTTTTACATCCTTTTTGGCATCTGAACCTTCTTCAACCTACACCCTGATTAGGTTGTGATGCAAGTCAATGTCAAAAATGTTTTTAATAATGTTTCTCGAACTATTATTTTAAAGAAGTTGTGTGATGCCGAAGGGCCTTTGGCAAACATTATCCTTTTTACCAGGTTGTTTTATGGTGCTCATTATTCTTTTTACTACTAGCATTGGTAGCATGTGCAAGGGGTCATCATTATTATTGACAATTTTCCTCTCCTGGGAAACACCCAAGTTGCTTTGAACATTTTGTTTTCATGTGTAACTTGTCAACCTTATTATTTCACATGGACAATACCTCCTTCTTCCTTTTTGTCTTTTTTGGCAAATTTTGACAAAATAATTATGCAGGTATGTGCAGACATTATGGGTCCAAGATCATGGGAGTCTTTTTAGGGCCCCTTCACAAAACATCAAACTCAACTACCAATATCTTTTGGTGGTATATGTCTTTTCTTAATGGAAGATTATGCCTCATATGTTTTATAGGGAGTTGGGTTCTAATGGCTTCGTATTTATGTTCTAGGTTTCGTATTTATGATAGACCCATTTTGAAAGAATATGTTTCTCAAGTTGAAAGGACCCCACATTTGTTTTAATCATGCTTACGTGTAGCATGAAATGGCCTTCCTCTTATAATTAAAAATATGCACCCTTCTTTTGAAAGTCTAGTAGTTATCAGCACCTTAAGTTTATAGGCATCTTCAATGGACTTCCACCATGACACATCCCTTAGGTCTATCTTGGAGGATGACTCCATTTCTTCAGCATCCAAAATTCACATTCATTATTGTTCGGATAAGGGGGCAGGGTTATGGTTGGTTACTAGGCCATTTATCAATTTAATTCACACTGCACACTCTACTTTCACTTAAACATTGCATTTTCATCTCGATTTGATTTAGCCCTTAACATTTAATCTTTTCACGTTTGAGTGTGGATAAGGGTTAGATGCATTTAGCACGCATTTAATTCGTTTCCTGTTTAAAAGTCAACAAATAGCCACACATGACGTCATTCGAGATGTCATGTATGCCCTCACTGGAAAGAACGGTGGTACACCCTTATGTCAAGATTTTCATTACAAATTGATTTTTACATGACCTAAAAGGACTAGGGTTTCATTACCAATGTGGTGGTTATTGACCCGACATGGGAGACGGTGGCTTCGAGTGTCATTAATCGACTAGCAAGTGTAGCTATGGAACTCAGCGTCATTGCTAAAATCCACAAATATAAAAGGTTTCATAAAGGGCACCAATTATTCCAATGACCATTGAGGTGCACAACACACCCATGCATGATATGGATCGTTCCATCAAGGAGTGTGTCCATCTTTTCCACGATAGAAAATCAAGAGGTCATTTATCCTTGTATTTTTGCATTTAATTTTTCAAGCAACGTGTTAATATTATTCTTTAGTGTGTTGTAACCTCTACTATAGAGAGGAAGATTGCATTGGTGGGTGATGCATGTTTTAGACCTCCCATTACTATTAAATTTCACAATTTGCATTCAAGTGACATTAGAAAGGTCGTGGGTGAAATAGCTTCATACCATGAGAGGGACTAGCTTTCTCCCTTTTTTAAAATTCTTGCGGGTTGTTTGTCTTTTGACCTTTTTTTTTCCCTTCCTTTTTTGTCTTCCCTATGATGGTTCTAACCACTGATCTTATTCCTTTTTTTTCCTTTTTTTTTGTTTATGAAAGATATAATGTGCATAGGCTATTGGCCCTATTTCAACTTTCATTATTTTCATCATGCATGATGCATGGGTGAAAATGACAACAACATCAATCAATTTGAGTGACAAATATGATCTCAATGGGGTGAAACCTATAAGAAAATGAAATAAGACATGAATGTATCACATGTATTGTAGATCAAGATGTGAATATATCACTTGTATCCCTTCACTTTTAAAAACTTTCAATGCAAGTGAAATGTAATCATGTTGTAGCAAATTAACATCATCATAATTCAAGTGACCAATAAACATTTTGATGATTCCGAACCAACAACACGGTTACCAATTTACATGTGTCGCACTAACAAATGACAAACATGACATGCCCCCACAACCAATTGTATAGGCCCATTGTATGTGTAAGACTTCATTAGAACTAGTACAATTTAAAAGAATGCTGACTAAAAACCTTCATCAAATACCCAATGTGTGAAATTTACTCAAAACCTTAAACACTTCAAATAATTGCCTAACAACTACAGAAAATGTAATGTGACAATACATATCGAATAACTAATCATTTATGCAATGGATTTGCATGCTAATTGTTTATAACATGTAGTTGCATAGTAATCTAGAACCTAGAGACAAGAACTCTCAAGTGTTTCAAGGATTTGAATGACAACTCACTTTTGGCACAAACAAAATTCTTTCATTAGAAAATGATTTTTGCATGTTCTCGTACATTAGTTAAATGTGGTTTGGATTGGCTTCCAAATCACACTTTGAAACTCGCCCAATAAGGTTAGGGTTTAAGGTCACATCTATCCATCCATGATGTGCCATATGTTGACCTATGATCATGTGGCACAACAAACTTCATACCCACCTTTATGAGCTTGGAATAAGTAGCTTCTCTTCCCCACTTGTAGTAGAGGTGAGGTTTTCTTTTGTGATCACACCTTAACCACGCCAAACCATAAGGCCCTTTGCTACAATTTTGGTATCATTAAGAAAAAAAGCCTTTGATGAAGCAATGTGCACATTTGTCATTCTATAATTTTTGGATCCATAGCATGAAAGTTATTGAATTTAGAATGAATTTTGTAATTCAAATTAAATTCAAAATTACAAAGGTAAATTTGGTTGCTCGCTAGAATTAGTTAAGAAAAGGTGACGGTTCTTTGACCGCTTCATATTTTTTGAGAAGTGCAGTTACATACCAAAATTGGCTCTTTGAAATTTTCGAGAACAGGTGGGTGAGCGAGTATACACCCAGGGGTGATAACCGTAGGGTATCATTCCCTGATTCTAAGAACCGCCGAACAGTGGGACAAAACTACAAACCCCGGTTTAGACATCGAATGGTACACGTAGGAAACGGGGGATGATTCGGCCTCCGCCTGGGGAATCCGAAACACAATCACCCTTCCAAATCTCATGTGAACACAGCTATTGTAATGTCCAGATGGTCCCATATGCCAAATTACAGATGTCAATCGACAGGCCAACCTGTTCCTGCGTCCATGTAGCGAGATGTCAATCGACAGGCGGACTGGTTTCTAAGTATGTGTAGCGAGATGCCAATCGAGAGACCGACCTGTTCCTGTGTAGCAGTGTGTACTTGTAGCGAGATGTCAATCGACAGGCCGTCTGTCAGAAGCGTCGCGAAGCCGCACAGTAGCGTTCCGTTGCAGCGCGAGTGTTGCGGGAAGTACGCGCAAGTCTCCGTCTGGTTGCTGCAGAATCGGGAGCTTCAAGGGCAGCCGCATGCCATCCCCCTCCCTCTTTCATCCTTGCAATATGCTGCTTCCTGCTCTTACAGGATTCATGGTTTTTTTCTCTTTTGTTTGAGCCGCTTTGTATTGTACTTTCTCACCTCTACGGCAGATAGTTTCCGGAAACTCTGATTTTCTCTCCGATTGCTGCGTTGTGTTTCCTTTTCTGTTTTCCTGTGTAGAATATACCGTTTGGCGGGTTTTCTTTCTTTCGCAATTTTTATTTTGGATTATTATTGCAATTGTTTGGTAGCGTTTGTAGGGATTTGGTCTGATTTTCCTGGAATTCTTGTAAAATTAGTTCGTTTGGAAGGTGAAACTCGGACAAGATGCAAATCTTTGTGAAGACCTTGACCGGCAAGACCATCACATTGGAAGTTGAAAGCTCTGATACGATTGACAACGTTAAGACTAAAATACAGGACAAAGAGGGCATTCCTCCTGATCAGCAACGGCTGATTTTTGCAGGGAAACAACTCGAGGATGGGCGGACATTGGCGGACTACAACATCCAGAAAGAATCCACGCTACATTTGGTGCTTCGATTACGTGGAGGAATGCAGATCTTTGTGAAAACATTGACTGGCAAGACTATCACGCTAGAGGTGGAGAGTTCCGACACAATTGATAACGTGAAAACCAAGATCCAGGACAAGGAAGGGATTCCACCGGACCAGCAACGTCTAATCTTTGCAGGAAAGCAACTGGAGGACGGCCGCACTTTAGCAGACTACAACATTCAAAAGGAATCCACCTTACATTTGGTCTTGCGATTGCGCGGCGGAATGCAGATCTTTGTGAAGGCTTTGACTGGCAAAACCATAACACTGGAGGTGGAAAGCTCTGATACGATCGATAATGTGAAGACAAAAATCCAAGACAAGGAAGGCATCCCTCCCGATCAACAGCGTCTCATCTTTGCAGGCAAGCAGTTGGAGGATGGCCGAACGTTGGCAGATTACAACATTTAAAAGGGTCCACGCTACATTTGGTGCTGCGTTTGAGAGGAGGTAAGAAGATCAAATCTCTCTCATACATGCTCATGAATCTGTCTCTCTCTCAAATGCTGAATCCTCTACAAATTGTTCTGAAATGCTGATGAATCTCTCTCTCTCTCTCTCTCTCTCTCTCTCTCTCTCTAATGCTGAATCCTTTGCAAATTGTTCAGAAATGCTGATGAATCTCTCTTGAAAATGCTGAATCTCCTTCTCGGCAAATTGTTTGATATCCTCGGCTACTTCATCAAGAGATCAGGACTAGGGTTTTTTTTTTCCTTTCTTTCCTTTTTCTATTTTCTGGTCTTGCATCATTAGTGAACATCCTAAGAAAGATTTAGCCTTAATTCAGAGGAGGTAAGTTCAAATCTCTCTCAAAAATGCTCATGAATTTATTTCTCTTGAAAATGTTGAATTGTTTGAAAACCTCAACTACTTCAAGGCAATAGGACCAAGCTTTTTTCTTTTCAAATTTTCTTGTGTAGTGTCGTTAGTGAGCATCCAAAAATGTTGAATCCTTTGCAAACTGTTCAAAAATGGTGATGAACCTTTCTCTTTCTTTCAAATGCTAAACCTTCTCTAGGAATTGTTTGTAAACCTCAACTACTACATCAAAAAAAATTTCTTTTTTCTTTTCAATTCTTTGGTGAGACATCATTAGGGAGTATCTTGAAAAAGATTTGGGATTAAATGGTCATAAATTTCTAGAAAAAGTATCTGATTAACAAGCTTTCATATTGCTCATAAATTGAAAACTCTCTCTCTCAATACTAAATCCTTCACAAAATGTTCAAAAATGTTGATGAATCTCTGACTCTCTCAAATGTTCAAAACCTAAATCTCCTTTGGAAATTGTTTGGAAACCTTGAATACTTCATCAAGATATCAACATCAAGGTTTTTCTTTTCAATTTTTTGATAATTTTTTTCTAAATTGCCTTTTTGATCTAAAAAAGGAAATTATAACAAAATATTTCTTTTCACTTTTTTTTGGTCTCCAATATGTGAAAATTACCCCCCAAAGAAAAAAACCAATTAAGACACAAATGAGAAAGGTGATGTTCATTGAACAAGCATATTATATCGATCAAAATATTGTTTTTAAAAACCACATCATGCATTTTGTTCAATTTTTTTTTGTCTCATGATGAGTTTTCAAAACCTTATTAGAAAATCACATCCATTTTTTTGAGATCTTGTTGCATGACAAGTTTTTACAAACCCGATTAAATGGAGTCACATTGCATTTGTTTGCAACTTTTTTGCATCATTTTGTAAACCCCATTTAATAATATCACATTCACTTTGTATATAAATTTTTTTGCATGATTAGTTTTTTGGAATATGATATATTTTAGAACCAAACTTTAGTTTGATTAGTTAAATTCTATTGCTCTATTTTTTGCCATACAAATGAATTGATGTTCTTGTAATGTTTTTTATTACTGTCAAAAAATTGGTCAATGATTAATCAAACGTGGTGTAAAATTAATTCATAATTGGGCTCCTAATAAACTTTTGCAATTCAAATTTTAAATATTATAAGGTTAAGGAATTTTCAACAAAATTCCTCAAATTTTCAAATGTTCATCATGATCTTAAAAGAATGATATTTTTTCATTTTTTTCATTTTTTCTTTAAAAATCATTATTAAGACCAAAAATTCTTTTAAAATGCAAGATTGTCCCCAATGCCTTAAATTTACTTTTGAAAATATTTGTGGAATGCTTTTGAAGACTAAAGAATACAAGAATTCAAAAACATTGAAAATTTTAAAATTTTCATGATAAGGTAGAAACAACCTTGGTGAATAATGAACTATTACCAACATCACCTTGGTGAATGACAACAATTTCTTGCATTTCCACACCAAAACAATATAAGAATGCATTGAAGTTTAAATGTAAAATGATCATTACAAATGATTAGGGGGTTGATTGGAAAGTTTAAAATATACAAAAAATTCCACAATAGTGAACTAAAAGTTTTTCAATGAGTGTCCCAACATTTCGATGGGAAAAAACAAAAACATTCACATCTTTGGATAAATCTTTGATTGTGGATTTCTTAAAACAACTATTAAGAATTTTAAATTTGTAATTGTAATTAAATGAATTTGAACCTATCTTCCTTTATTATCTGACAAACATTAATTGAGGTTTTTCTTTACTTATGCCATTATGGTTGTAAACCTACAATGGATTGAATATGATTAAATCTTCCTTCCTTTGTTCAACAAAGATGGATAAAAGAGGTTATTATTAAGAATCCATTCGGTGTATACAATTTGCCATTGCAAGTGAATTTTGATCCCACTGTCCTTGGTTTGTTTTATAAATATTAATGGAAGTTTCTTTAAAAAGCATATTTAGGATTATAGATTTGCATTCATGAATAAGTGAGTTGAAAAAAAAAATGTTGGAAATGGGTTTACAAAAAGAAACTCCAAAGACAAGAGAAAATGAAACAAATTTTCACAAAGAACAAGCACATGAGCCTACGGGGACCCATTTGGTGGGTGGAAGCAACCTTCAAATTGGGGCTAAACACTCATAATATGAAAATGATTTTAGACTTGTAAATTTGTACATTTGTAGTGGTTTTGATGGGGCAAATAATAAGAGATGAATAGTTAGTTTATTAGCTTAAATATATGGAGGCATTTGAATAGTCTCCAATCTTAGACTTGTTCATTTTTTAATGTTTTTGGTTTACCCTAAAAGAATAAATTAACACTTCTTGTTGGATGTGGGAATTTTTTAAAACAAATCAAGGTTTAAATATAGGGTGTGGGCGGACTAATTAAGATTTATTAATAGATTGTGTAAAATTTATGGTCCAAATGCATTATGGCAAAAAATATGAAAATGTATTTGGAAAGAGTTTGGATAATATGAATATGTGAACCAAGTTTTTGAATCATGGGGAAGGTTTTAAGTTGGAATGTTAGAGTTTTTGTAATCTTCAATTGCATGTTATTATTATTTTTCCCACATGGTAATCAATGGTGACATGTGGTTTTTTTTCAACATGGTAATCGATACACATATTTCATTTGTTTTATGTACAAAGAGATTTACAACACATATTTATTGTTCAAAACTTGTTGCAAAATGTTTTATCGATGAAGTCATTAGGACATGTAGTCAAACAACAATGTGTTTTTGTCTATCAATTAGGTATTTGTGCAAGTTGTTGAAAACCATATGAAATCTTAAATGATTTTCAAAAAGTTGAAATAATTTTACATCAAATCACATTTGAGATAACATTTTCATTTGATGATATCATGTACATAATAAGTTGATGTTCTATCCAATGTAGATTTGGCTTGTGGGTATGCACATGATTATGTACACATGATGTACTACTATTTCATTAGTGGGACACGTTTCCCTTTGTACCTAAATTAATTGTAATGTTAAAGTTAATGCATTTGGGTGAGGTTCATTGATGTTGGTGTTTTAAAACTTGATTTTCTGGTCATGTGTGTAAGATGTAATCCATCAATGTTTTATAGATTTTTAATAGTTGTTTGGTTTGGTTGAATCACAATTTAAACCATATGCCAAGATCAATGATTTTGAAATTGACAAAAAATTAGGACATTTAAATCTAATGTAATGCAAGGGTGTTGGCCATGATTTTGCAAAACAAGTTTATGGCCATGTACATCATCAATTTGTTTTCAATTTTCACATAAGGTATGTTAAGATGTCCATGAACAACTTTGCATATCTTACAATGAAATTGATGGGTAATTTACATGTATTATAATGAACAAAATGAATTGCCCAATAGTAGCTTTGAAAATATTGAAACTATTCCATAGTATGTGGGCAAGTTTGGCACACAAGTGTTGAATAATTAAATTATTTTACAATTTAGATTCGGCATGCAAGTTTTTGATTTTTGATTTTTGGCCATGTAAAAAAATTAGATATTAAATTCTAACTCAACTTCATAATTCTCTTATTATCCTTGTGGTCATTGTGTTCAAAATTAATGTCCTTATTTATACTATGCAAAAGTTCAATTCCAAAATCTCACAAACTAAATATTTGGAATTTTTTACAATAGAACAAAAAAATTTCAAAAAATTTGGCACAATAAAAATTAATTTAATCTTTGTTGAAATCGCCCATGTACAACAATATATTTTTGTTTGATATCACAAAATGGGTCTCATTACGTAAAATTAAAATTATTGTATTTCATTAAAAAAAAAATCATAACAAAACAATCAATAGTCAATTCTAGAAGGAGTATATTAAAATGTATTATTCAAGATTACAATACATTAAATATATTTTTTGTACAATGTTTTTGAAACTTTGTGATAGAACATTTGAAAATTGATAACATTTAAGGTCAAAAATTTAAGAAAGAACTATCATATTTGTGAAAATATCCAATCTTATAACATTGGAAAAAATTTTAAATGCCACAGTTTTTTTATAATAAAATTAATAATAAATTTCAAAACCAATCTTTAATAATTCTTTTCATAAGGAGTTTTAAATGGTGGTTCAAACTTGGATACAGAGAAATATATTAACTTAAACATCATTGGAACCGATTTGAAAGTTGAAGCAATTCACTAGGTTTAAATACATTAAAAATCATTTCAAAATACAAAGAAATGGACTTTCAAAAAGGATTTGTTGCTTTTGGTCCACCTTTGTGTGTTTTTACTTTAATGGAATGGAGATGAATTAATTTGGAAAGGTGAGAACGACTAATACCAAGGATTGGCATTTTGTTATAATCTTCAAGGAATTGCATTATCTTGATAATATAACTATCTTTGGACTAATTAGCTTGTATTGAGGAAGTGAAGTCAATAGGCAAGTTATAACCTTTGTAACCACGCACATCTAGAAGGTAAAGTTGGTTGTCACTCAAGTAGTAACTTTGTTCTTTTGTGAATTTTTTTTCCATTAATGGTGGGGTGGAGTTGATGAGGTCTTACTTGATTTTTTTTTAACATGGCTACATAGTTGATGGTGTTGGGTGGGGCCTTGCTCAATGCTTGAAAAAACATGATTATTTGAAATTTTGTTTTGGATATGATTTGCAAAAAAGTAGAAATGTGAAGAAAAAAACCAAGAAGAAGTTTTTTTAAATTTTTGATCTAAAAGTAAACAAAAAAAGAAAAAGGATGAAAATGTATGTCTAAAATCTCAAAATTCATCTAAAATGTTCACCTTAAATTAAACCATAATAAAGCAAATTGTCATTTTCCATGATATAACAAAGGTTTTGAAAATTTGTCAACATTGTTTTCCTCATCCACAATTGATGCCAATTCACTTTTGTGATTATTTGTCAATTTGATAATCCTTTTGTAATAGACAAATCATTTTGATGGCATGTTATTCATTTATTATTTGTATTTTTTTCCCCAAAATTAGAAAGATCCTTTATTATTTAACCTTTCACATCAATTCCAAATTAGTAATTAATAAATTAGATCATATTGTTTTTATGTTTGAGGTGCCAAAAACATCCAACAACAAACATGGCAGGACAAAAATATTGGGTTTTTGGGATTTTTTTTTCTTCTCAATTTAATTTTAGTCTATTATAATCTATATGTAATCCCTTTTAACCACTTTTAATCCTTTCCATTTTGATTTTTCTAGTTTTAAATTCTATAATCACATTTTTTTACTAGGTTGCATTATATTTTTATAAATATATTATTATAAGATTAAAAAAAACTTTCAAATATAAATATATGTTATAAAAAAACAAAAGGTGCATAAGATGTTCCACATAGTGAAAGAAAGCTCCCAACTTGGAATATAGCTCTTTATAATATTATGCTTGACAATAGTGGTCAAATAACAAATGGGGGAAAAAAACCTAGGCTGGCCTTTTACAAAATGAATGATGGGTTGAATATTATGTGTGTGCAAGGAGTAATGGAATGAATGTAATGTGTGCAATGTGATAATTGTGACATATTTAGTTGATTTTATAGAATGATTCATCTATTGTTGAAAAATATTTTAAAATTATAAGATGTTATAATCGCACAATAACGTCAACAATAAAATAAGTTGTAACAAGAATATCAAGTTTCAAAAAAACTATTGATTTGAGCCAAAATGAGTAAATTCTCTTTTTTAAGCTTCTCATGTGGACATTTAAGTGTGGTGTTATTGTCATAATCAATTTTTGCAATAATATTTTCTAGGTAAAAATTGTGAACTACTTAAAATTCCCTTATGTTGTCTCTTATTGGATATTTGCAAATTATTTACCATGTTTAGAAGGAATGTTACAAAAGTTCTACCCTAAAACATAAAAAAATTATGGGATAACTTAAGTAATGTTGGTAGATCATTATGTAAATGTATCTAATTTTGTGTGTATTTTTACTTGTTTATATATATATATATGGTCATGTGTATGAATTTGGAGTTGGTATATCCACATGGTGCGCAATGTCTTTGCAAGTATGTAAGGTGCTGCTAAAACTACAATTTTGGAATGATAAAAATGGAGCCATTATGTTAAAAGGTGAACGATAATGTAAATGTGATCAAAAAGTCATTTTTGCATTAATATTTGTATTGAAACATATAATTTTTGAAAATTTTAAAGGTGTTTTCTAGGTGAATGGGATTTGAAAGGTTACCAAGTTTGTTTTTTTTTAACTTGGTGAATGTTGCAAACCCAAGATATAGTTATAACCAAAGGACACATATTTTATAAATTTTTATTAAGAAATATTTTTTTGTTTAAATGTAAAATTTTAGAGTAAATTAAATCCTAAAATTCATGTTATGATTCAATTAGAAAATATGTAAAATTATACTCATGATGCATTTTGTAAACCTAATCATTTTTTAATTATTGTGTTTAAATTTAATGGCCCATGTGGTTCACATTTATGGCATATTTGAAAAGGTAAAATGATTAATATAAAGATGTGATACATAAAACATAACAATAATAATGTTGGGTGGTATGGAACAACATTTCAATCTTTATAATCCATAGCCTATTGAGTCACAACATGCTTTACTTCTTCCATTCCCATTTGTTTGGCCATGCTAGCCCCTTCTCTTTCTATCTCAATTTGTTGGGCCATAGGCGTAGGTCCTTCCCAAGCTCATTACAATTCCAACCCTACTTCTTCTAAAAAATCATCCAACTGAATTTCATTACGTTAATTTGGGTAAATCTTGCCCTTTGTTGTGATTGCCCAATGGATCAAACATGCGCCTCTATGGTGGGTGAGGGGGATGGTAGTTGTGAAACCTTATTGCCTTGCTGCCAACTATAAATGGGACAATTGTCATTTGAATCATTATCCACATTGAAGATTTTTGCTCTAGGGGGAATTGGATCCTTTACATGTGAAGTTCATGCTTGCCTACCCTCAAGTGGGGAGAAAAATTCTTCTTATTGTTGATTTAAAAGGGGAATGCACATGTTTGTTTGGTTGCACTTTTTTGTTTACTATCGTTATATTGAAAGGTGACAATACCCTAGTTGCTTGTTGGTTGACAATAGCAAAAGGTATTGCCTAAAACTAGTTTGAAAACTATTTGGTCCCTTGTTGCCTTTTTCTTATTTCCCCTTTTGTAACAAATCTTCACATAGAAACATGGTAGGTGTCCTTTGGAAACTAGTTACCTTCATGTTAGCTCCCTTTGGGGTAAGCATGGATTTATATAGGGACTTAAGACTCTCATTTACATAAACAATGGTCTCTTTGGGAGAAAGAACTACAATGGGTATAAGGTTGCCTACAACAATTAATATGTCTCCATCCTCATCTTCTTTTAACCCTACTTCCACGTCCCAACCAATTGAAGTAGTACCTTATAGCAAGAACCACTTCTACAACATGTTTAATACTTGGGCAATGTGGAGGGTAGTGAGTATATTACCTCCTAATAACCATTTCACCATGTTAGGCTTAAAACATTAATATACCAATCATGCCCAATTTATCATTTTCCCCTTCTCTACCTCCATTATGAACATAATTATTATCTTGTTGTCATAGGTCTATTGATTCTTTAGCTATATCATGTGTAAAAAAAACGCCTGTGTGTGTATACATAATTAAATGGCATGTTTCTTTAACAAAAAGACGATGATGGTACTAAGTGTTGTAAACAACCTTATACTGATTGCAATTGTTCTTCCCAATGAGACCATTATCTATGTAGACAATAATTTTAAATCCTTATATAGACCCACCTTTACCCTAGAAGGAGTTGACATGAAGGTAATTAGTTTCCAAATGACACCTACTATGTTTGTTGCTATGTGAAGACGTGTTATAAAAGGGGAAGTAAAGAAAAAGGCAAAAAGGGACCAAACAATTCAAACTAATTCCAGGGTAGTACCTTTTGCTAGTATCAACCAACAAGCAACTAAGGTACCGTTGCCTTTTAATATAACAACAATAAACAAGAGGGTGCAACCAAACAAACATGTGCATTCCCCCTTCAAATCAACAATAGGAGGAATCTTTTCACCCACTTGAAGGTAGGTAGGCACGAATTCCACATGTAAGGGATCCAATTCCCCCTGGAACGAAAATCTTCAATGTGGATAATGACTCAAATGACAAGTGTCCCTGTTAAGGGGTAGAAATCTCTAAACTAGTTAATACCATAGGCTTCCTAATAATTAAAAGTTACTAATGGTAGACTTGTTGTCACTTACCAAAGGGGTGAAATTAATGGGATTAAATAGTTCATGTTAACAAGTGGTTGGGTGTAATTCATCCAATCATGGTAGCCTCTGGAGAAGGAAACTACTAGTTGTCACAAGAAGGTAATAGCTAATATATAGTAGGAAGAAGGGGAATACTTGAAGGTTGAAGTTTACAAACTAGGTGGGACTATTACAAACGGTAGGCAATAACCATTAATGGGTTCATCTTTCGATAGCATTGGGAAGGCATTTCGACAATGTTGTAAATGGTAGGTAATGTCACCAAAGGGTTTGCAAGCATTATTAAGGTGGGACAATAATTGTGGAAGGCCTAAAAACACACTAGGGCAACATTTAAAGGTCTTGAAGGTACTGTAAAGCCTTAGAGAATAATTACTCCTTAGTTATTTTCATTTCCCATGTTTCCTTTCACTATTTTTTCCCTCTAGCACCACTATAATAACCTATAGACATGATAGTAAGTTTGTTATTAAATAACATACCCTAACCTCTTCTTTTGTTCTTTCCGTGATTTCTTACCTATTACTTGAATAGTTGTAGTAAAGTAAACAAATGAATGTAGTTTCTTTTTTTATTATTAAGGTGTTGACCTTGTTCCTTCGGCCTAACATCCTAGAGGACAATATTGATCAGGGGCCAAAATTTCACCTTTTTCCCATTGAGGGTTGGTGGCAAGGCAGTAAGGCCTTGTGTCTATGTTTATAATTACTTAGTCACAAAACTTACTATGTCATTGCAAAGGACACCAAATTGCCACATGGCATCATAGTTTTGTTATTATAATCAATATAATAACTTGTTCAATTTTTGGGTAATATATTATTAATTTGAATTTATATTAATATATTTGAATGATTTAAAATTAGGAATTCAAAAATATTATATGATTTTTGCAACTAATAGTAACTAATAACGATTCAATTTCTAATGATGATGATGTGGCATGACATGTGTCAACAAGGTGTTACAATTAGTAATCAACCTCATGACACATGACATTAATTTCAATAAAATTGCATTTATTAATTAATCAAAATTGTTCATAATGCCAAAACATGTATGCAACTACAATGTTGAACACAATTAAGAAAATGACTAAAAATGTTTTTCACAACTACTAATCAACTTTATGATTCATGACAATAATTTCAATAAAATTGCATTTATTGATTAGTCAAAATTGTTCATAATGTCAAAACATGTCTTTTATGACTTGTCTTATGCAACTATAATGTCCAACACCATTAAAAAAATGATTGAAAATGTATTTAACAACTAGTAGTCAACCTAATGACTCATAACATTAATTTCAATAAAATTACATTTATTGACTAATCAAAACGGTTCATAATGCCAAAATATGTTTTTTACAACTTGTCCTATGCAATTACAATGTCCAACACGATTAAGAAAATGATTAAAAATGTCTTAAAAACAATTAATTATCAATTTTATGACTCATGCAACTAATAAAAATGACTAAAAAAATAACTACGATCATGTAGGACCAATCATTTTATTAGTCAAATCTAGTTTAAATAACTTAGTTTACTTTATAATTTTATCACAATTTAACTAAATTTAGCCAAGTATTGTTTGAATAGTGAACTTTATTTTAAAGTTTCCAAATCTAACCAAATTTAACCTAAATATTTAAATTTAACTTAATTTATCATTGTTTAACCATGTTTAACATATAATTTATGTTTAATTTCATTTATGTTAATTTAACCATGTTTAACCAAAAATTTTGTGTTTAGCCACGTTTAAACTAACTTAGTCTACGTTTAACATATATTAGCCTAGTTTAATTTATGTTTACTTTAAATTAGCCTAGGTTTAGCCCAGTTTAGTTTAGGTTTAACCTAATTTGGTCTACCTTAGCTACTTAATGTAAATTTAGTTTAGAGTGTAAGTAGTCTTAGCTAAATTAGACTAGGTTAATTTACTTTTAGCATAACGAGGCCTAGGTTAACCTAGGCTAGGTTGGTAGGTGATAGGTAGGTTGACTTATGTCAACCTAGGGTGGCTTAATTTAATTTGAAACTAAAAAAA
>Ga0116231_10008594_pt1 | contig 17830 bp, 9 predicted proteins | sample S1TSphgellanicum_2_FD_89695 | JGI IMG/M metagenome (GOLD analysis project Ga0116231, IMG submission 89695) | Host-associated microbial communities from peat moss isolated from Minnesota, USA - S1T2_Fd - Sphagnum magellanicum MG | ecosystem: Host-associated > Plants > Peat moss > Unclassified...
GGGGTGGGGTGTGGGGCGGGGTGGGGTGGGGGAGAGAGGTGTGTATATTGAAAGAGGTAAGAGGTTCTGGTGTGGTGGGGGGGGGGGGGGGGAGGATCAATTTGAGGCTGAGTGTCCTAACAAGAAACACTAATCTAACACACTACTAAAGAGATAGGAAAACTGGAAATCCATGACAAATTTTCATTGGAATGCAGAACTTGGAAAAATGGAAATCCCTGACAAAATTTTCATGAGAGTTTTGAACTTTTCATGTCATGAATTGAGAATAATTTGCTGTACCAGTACACAGAATTTGTATTCCTAGAATTTGGAACAAAAGGTAACATTACAATGATTTGTACATATATTAGGCGACCAGTTAGAAATTGGGTGCTTGGGGGATCTTCCTAGTTGCTAAGCTGACAGGGCCCACAGTTCATGTAGATCCTCCTGAAGCTTCCGCTTCACTCGCAGTAGCCTAGCTTCACATTAATTGAGACCAGTAGTTCAAATTTATCAGGTTGGTTGTCAGCAATGAAAAAAAATTGTATTGCAAACTTCAATGAAATGTGGGTAAATGGTTCTGCAGACCAATGTGGAGAGAGTGCTTGGTTGATAAGAATAATAAAAAGTAGGCTTAATTGTCAGCAGTGTACCAAGAAGCTATGAATCCAAAAGTGTGGTCCAGAGAGGGCAAATTGGTCATCACAAAAGCAAAGGGAAGGGGGAAATGGGTATCTCTGTCTGACTCAATTTTGCTGAAAAGTAATAGCATAATAAGACAAGCCATATGAGGAGCAAATTCTTCACTGCCAGTGTACACACCAGTGTTTTCTTTTCAAGGAATTTCCTTTTTGGAGCTGAAGTGGTGACCATCCAAAGGAAGATGTAGAAAATCTGGCAATGATCCTTAGGAAGATTTAGACAAATTTGGCTATAAACCAAACATGAAATATGTATCTTGAATCATCCTTCTAAATGTTAGGCCACTACATAATGGAAACCAAATATAGGAATTTTTTTTCTCACTTGTGGCGATTGAAAAAACCTCCAAATACACTTCATTTTCAAAATTTTGATGTAAGGACATGTTCTCAAAAGTCACACAGTCTCTCATGAAATCAGATCAATGTTCAAGGACTGGTAGATTGTCATGACTTTCTCTGCCACTTTCCCCTTTGCCCATTAAAAATGCAAAAGAATTGGAGGAAAAAAAAAGAGTCGAATTCATCGGAAACTGGAATGCAAGCAGATGCTTGCTTTTATATGCTTATGGCAGATGCTATGCTTATGGCATCTTTCCATTGAGTACGGTAGCTGCACCTTCAGCTTTGGAAGGTCCATTGGCATGGAATTGCCAAGCTGAAGGTGGAGTTAGGGGTGTGTACTTAGGGTCTCTTTCCATTAGCATTAAATGTCCATACTGAAGGTGCAGCTATAGCAGCCTAAGGGGTGCAGCTTGCAAAACTGAAATGCTAATCTGCAACATTGGAAGCAGTTCTTTCTTTTGTTTTTGGGCGAAATTTTTGCCAAATTTCGACCTGAAAAATATGATTTCCATGTATGCAAAGGATTTTTCATGACCCAAAATAGCCAGATTTCGAAGAAACATAAATCCAAATTGCCAGATTTTTTTAATGATAAGTTCGAGTAGTTAGCCAAGAATATGAAAGGATTCTGGTTTTTTTTACACTTTCATATCTAATATGTAGACAAACCTGGCTAAATCATCTTATGGATGATTGCCACTTCAGCTACACCACAAAATTGAAAAAAAGAAAAAAAGAAACCCTGATTGGAATCCAAGGGCAAGAAGTCAAGCTTCCAAAGCTAAAGGTGGAGATATTCAACAGAAAGATGCCAGGGTTTTAATTTATTTTTTCAATTATGTGAAATATTTTTTGAAAATTTTAGCATGAATGTAAAAATAATATAATTTTTGTTGAACCTAGTATTCAACTAGGGTTAGAACATATTCTGGCTCCCAGTCCAGAAATGGTGCTGTAGGCCCAACAAATGATATGTGCCCATTAAAAGAATCATGTGTATCCAGTCTTTAAGAACATCTCTGGAAATTCTTGAGTTCTTTTTTAATAACTGCCTTTCACGTTAAAGGAGTGGAAAAGAAGTTGGCCTTCAATGTGAAGGGTCCCCACAATTTTTGATCCCTTCTCTAGAAAGGCAAGACACCAATGAAGGCTTTGAATTTAAGGCCTGGGTCCACTCACACTTGAGCCTCACACCTGAAACCCTAACCCTAAAACCCAGAAAAAAGTATACAATTTTTGAAAATTTCTTGCCCAGTTTAGACAGCCACCCTGCATTTAACAGGTCACCTAGAACCTCTGGATCATCCTAGCATGGGATTATGTGACCCAACACCCACCAGTGCACCATCCATTGGAAACTTGTTGTGACTCTCTTGCAGATGAGCCATAACTGTGCTGTCCTGTTGTTAACCCTCTTTCTTCCACCTCACACATCCTGGGTAATTATGAACTACCTACATAAGTGGGTAAATATCAGAAGTAGGTAGGTAGGTAGATAGGTAGGTAATATAAGTGGTTATCATCAATAGTGTTTTGTCAATTGTAGATATCTAGTAGCTAATGTGGTTACATAGCTTAGACATCAATTAGCATAGGTGGCTAAAATTTTGCACTAGGTGGAGCTCACTTGGTGATATTTTAAAACTAATGAGTGCTTATGATGATGAGTCCACAATTGCACATGTCCACAAAATGGTTACAATCAGAATAATCATGATGAAAAGCAATGGTGACATGTGGGTTGGCAAGGGCATACATGTGACTATGATTAACATTACCAAGAGCTCGTTAATTGTGCCTTTCACTAGAGAATGATCATTCAAATTTTGCTTACATTTTGAAAATATGTGGTGCAATTCATTGCAACTATAGAAAATGTCATGAGTTTAGACAATCGTGAGTCCATATCAAATTTGAAAATGGAGATAACAACACTATGAAAAAGTTGTGTTCATTGGAATAAAACAGTGTTTGATGCACTTAGGAATTAGTTGCATTGAACATTTTTTTAGTTACATTAAGGGCGTTACATTGGAGTACTGAAAAAAAATGACCTATTTTTAAAGGATTACAAAGACAACTTTGGATTTTTTAAAAATGTTATTTTGAGTCCCTTAAACTAACTATATCAAGTGTTTAGACTACGTTTTTAAAAAAAAATAATTAAAAGGAATTCATGAATTCATACAATAGATTTCAATTTTTTTGTACAACAAAAACATATCCCCTTTTATGTTCTATGGATTTTAAATGTCTAGCTTTAAATGCAGGTCACATGTGCAAGAAATAATCTTGTCAAGAAACATGTTTGATTGTGAAAAACCCACATGTCCCTTGAAATTTGTTTTCGGATTTTTTGGAATTTTTTACATTTTTAGTTATAAACCAAAATATTGGCACCCAATTACATATGCATGTGAAAAATCACCATTGTCACATGAATTATCTTAAATTGAACTATTCAATTTTTCTATTTAAATTTGTGTCAAGTAAATGTTATTTGCAAAAAATAGACTTACAAAAGTAATGGAGTTCTTTTTCCTCTTCTTGGAACCCCAACCTTGAATAGGCCCTTGAAGTTGTAATGGACATGATTTTCTCATAATGCACACAAAAATAAACTAAAAATTCAATTTTTTTCTAGTAAAACTAGGTACTTTATATACTTCTAAAAACCACATAAAAATTGTGGCACACCATGATTTACCACCCAAATTTGTCCAAAATACTTCAGAAATATCTACAACTTCAATGAGCTTGTTGCCAATGCTAAGATTCAACTACACATCCACATAATAATAGAGTTTGCATTGCCACTCAATAACATCTTGCTCATACAAAAACATTTGCATTGTAAAAAAAATTTAATTGTAAAATTTGGTGCATAGATCCAAATATTGTTGAACCAATTTTCCAACTTGTTTTTTGTGAAACTAACCATGCTGAAAGTCCATTCCTCTTTGTGAAATTGACCGTGCTAAAATGAACCCTTTTTTATAGAATTGGACTTGGACAACACTAATATTGGACAATTTTATAAATCCAAAGGTTTTATGGTTAAGGATGGTGGATGTAGAAATTGTGTTAAAGCCCAATGATTAGGTTCAAGTCATTGTCCTTTTCACAAAAATGGTATTATGAACCATTTTCATCTTCAAAAAGATGTTTGCAAATCAAAAGTTTGAATTAACAATAAGGCATGCACAAATTTTCCATAATCACCCACCTCGCAAAAGGCACAACAAGTTTGTCTCAACATATTCATGTACTAGTAAAAAACAAAGTTGTCACAACATTCGAGTGTTCATCATGACATGACACATTAGTTTGGATGTAGATGAAGCCCAATGTCACATTAAAATAAGGTTAATCTAGGTCAACCTAGGTCAAAATTATGTTAGGCTACCCAAAATATAGTTAATTGCAATTGAAAATTGTGTCATTCAATCACCATAAACCTTGTGGCAATTAAAATTTTGTTGGTTAACAACCAAATTTCTTTTGAATAATGATTGAAATTTTTTTGGGTAGAAAAAAAAAACTTTCAATTATTAAATCAACAATGGAGATTAAACCATGGTCCATAGGATGGCTGAAAATTTTCAAAATGGTGATTGAAATACTTTTGGGCATTACCCAAAAAATTCGTTGCTAAATTTTGTATTGTTCGATTTTAAGCAATGACCAAATTTTTTGGGGCAACAATTTTTTCTTCTTCTATTGTTGGGTCAATGGCCACTATCAATCAGAGGATTGAAACAAATTGGGCAATTTCCAAAACATTTTTAAGCAAGGAACAAAAAACTTTCAAGTGGCACTCGAAACATTTAGTCATTGATTATTGCGATTGAACGTTCATGATTGAAAACTTTTCGGTCACAACTCGGTGACAAGAAAATTTGGCAATTGAGAGTTTTTGATTGCCTAATCTAGTGACCAAAAAATTAGGCAACCTTAAATTTTTAGTCACCAAAATTGGTCTAACTGAAAATTTCAATTACCAAAAAGAAATGGTCAATGTCAATTTTAATGGACAAAATATACATGTTTGGGTGGACATTGATGTGACAACGGATGTAATTTGGGTGCGTCATGTCAATTTTGATAACCCTAGTTGAAAAGTGGGGTTTAATTCATTAGCTTAAATAACTATGTGACTTTAAAAATGAAATAGGTCCACCTTAGTTGTTTCACCTTGCTTAAAATTATGTTATTACAAGACCACCATGTAAACATCATGTTTCACTTTTAGTTGACATAATTCATTATAATATTTTTTATGTTATTATTTTATATACCTTAAGCTATTTTAGGCTATTTTACTTTTAAAATTTTAAAGTTATTTTACCTTATGTTATTTTAACTATTACTAATTATTCCACCTTAAGCTATTATAGGTTATTTTCAATTGTTATAAATTAATTCACTATAAATTATTCTATGTTATTATACCTTGAATTATATTATGTTATCTACCATAGGCTTTTCTTGCCTACTATAGGTTATTCCACCCTAAATTATTTTTTATTATTTTAAACTATTCCACCTTAAGTTATTTTGAATTAGCTTTCTCTAGGTTATTTCACCCTAAGCTATTGTAGGTTATATGTTAAGTTATTATATTTTATGCCTTAAAATAACCTAAGGTTATATTCTAGAACAACTTAGGGTTGTATAACCTAAAATAACGTAGGGGTAAAAAAATTTAAAACAATTTAAAGTCCAATAGATTTGAACAACCAAAGGTTGTTGAACCTAAAATAAAATATAATAAAATAACAAAAAACAACATAGGGTGGAATAATTTGGAATAGTCAAGAATAACTTATAATAGCCTACAGTGGAATAATTTAAAATAACTAAGATAAAATAATTTACTTCGTGGAATAACATAAAATATCCACAAATAACTTAAAATATAATAGCCTAAAATGGCTTAAGTTATAATAGTTTAAAATAAGCTAAGGTGGATTAATTAATAATAGTTTAGGGTGGTTTAATCTAAAACAATTGGGAAAAGCTTAAAGTAAAATAACTTAAAACAACTTAGGGTGGAATAACTTAAAATAACTAAGAAGAACTTAGAATGAAATAATTTACAACAACCTAGGGTGAAATAACTTATAATAACTTAAAGTGGATTAATTTAAAATAGTTGAAAATAACCTAATATAGCTTAAGGTGAAGTATCTTAAAATAGCCTACGATATAATGACTTATAATAACTTCAAACATGTACAAAACTTGCGAAAAAAACTTGAATAATAATATGTGATGACAAATCATTTCACTTATTTAAAAAATGGTCTAATGGTTAAAGACTTGTTCCTTAATGAAAGAAATAAGGGGAGGTGACAAGTTTAAATTTTTAAACTTGCAACCTAAGTTGGTGGTTTAGGTGGGCCAAGTGGGCTATGTTAGCTTAAGTTTTTAACTACTTAATCTAGCCTAGGTTTTTAGGCACATAATCTAATTTAACTTTTTAAACACTTAATCTAATTTAAGTTCTTAGGCGTTTAACCTTAACCATGTAGCCTAGTTTAACTATGAATTAAAAAGGTAATATAATGGGTTGGGTGAAAACATCCTTTGGGTGGTACTAATAGGAACATCACACCTGGATTTTCTTGGACCCATCGAACTTTTAAAAATCATACGAACCACTTAAATAAATATTTTCATAATTTTTTTTTAATGAATACATTTATTGGTTCCATAGATTTTGAAATTTCAATAATATAAAAAATATTATGTATTTTGATGTTCCTAATCATTGCATTTAAAAAACGTTTCAAGAAAGTAACACTGGTTTTTTTTCCTTGAACTTTATGGTCAAGAACACAAATTTGAAACATGATTCGAGAATTTTCTGGGAATTGTTTCTTAAGGTAATTTGGAAATAATTTTATTTTAATTTTTTATTAGGCAATTAATTGAGTAAATAAAATTTAAGTAGGAATTTCCAAAGTTAAGGCTTTCAATTTTTGAAGGGGCCATTTTAATTAAGAATATAAAAATTTAACAATTTTTGATTTTTAAATTTCAAAATAAAATTCAAGCCATATATTAGTGCATGTAATTGATCAAAATGAGAAAATAATAATCTATATTTGTGAAATTTAAAGTAAAGGGTTTAAGAAAATGATTTGGCCATTTTTGGTTTTTTAACCATTCCTTGGGTGGTTCCTAGTGGTAGCACCCAAAGGTGTTTTCACCCAATTCATTATTAATGAATTTGATTGGCTATTAGTGAATTCAGTTGTCCATAACAAATGGTCCATGTTCATTAAGGTGTTGGTCACTTTTACAATGGTAAATTTGTTCAAGTTCATTCAAAATCTAATGAAATACAAATTCAATTGGGACACATTGGTGTATTGAGGTGAATGAAAACTTTTCTTTGCTTAGATATTGGATTCGTAGCCTAGAATAAGGGATAAATGACGCCTAATGTAGTCATAACTTCATGATGTTGGAAACAACATTGAAGGTCAAAGACTTGAAATTCCAAGTTACCCATTCACATTCCTCTTTCACCTTGTTGATAACATGGTTAAAAGCAACTTTGGTAACAAATCTTCAACACCATCAATAGCATATTGGTAGAAGAGTATTTGGGTGGGTGCAAAAACGAGGGGACCAATGTTTGGACTTTTTGAAAAATTCTGTAGAATGTTTAACATTTTAATGACATAATGTAAAAAAGTCCAAAAAAACCAATGGTTAGAACCATCACCCATAAGACAAAAGGGAAGGCCAAAAGACGCGTAACCTGTAAGAACCAAAGAAAGGAAAGAACTAATCCTTCTTGTGGTAGGAAGCTATTTCACCCATAACCTTTCTAATGTTGTGTGCATGCAAATTAGGAAATCTAATAGTAATAGGAGGTTTAGAACAATCATCTCCCATTAATGTAATCTGCTTTTTTATAGTAGAAGTTAAAGCACATTGAAGAATAATATTAACACGCTGCTTGAAAAATTGAATACAAAAAGACAAGGATAAATGACCTCTCGATCATCTATCGAGGAAAAGACGAACACATTGCTTAATGAAACGCCTAGGTGCGTTGTCCACCTCCATGGCCATTAAAATAAAATGATGTTTTTCATGAAACCTTCTGTACTTGTGAATCTTAGTAGTGATGTTAAATTTTGTGCATAGTTACACTTGCTAGTCAATTCATGACACTCGTAGCCACCATATCTTGTGTCGAGTCAATAACCACCACATCGACAATGAATACTTAGTCTTCACGAATCATGTAGAAATAAGCTTGTAATGAAATTATTGACATAAGGACATACCACCACTCTCTCGACACAACATGTCCATTCTCTTGAGCAAAAACATATGTGTAAAAGCATGCTACACTAGACCATTTACAGCAGTTTAGAGTCCATTTTTAGAGTCCAAATCTAATGATTTTTTTTTAAAAATTTTTAAATGGTGTTGAAGTTCACATTTTTTCCATTTCCAAGTTCATACCACCATAATTTAAACCTTTTTAAAAAACCTTTAAAAATATGGGCCTCGAAAAAGTCAATTTAAGTATTGAAATGGACTTTATGAATTTGAAATTTTCATTTTAAATCTTAAATTTTTTGAAAGACTTTTTCTTGCTTATTTTTTCATCTCAAGTGTTATGGTACTTCAATGTGTTGTGGTAAAAAGTTGTAGGTTTAGTTTCCAACTCCATTAGAAGAAAAAAATCCATAATGATAATTTTTTTAGAATAGTTTAGACTGGGGAAATTGGATGCACCATCCTTTATAAAGTTCATCTTGGATTGAACATTTATCTTTTTGGTAAAAGAAATTTTGGGTTTGAAACATTAGAATGTAGGTTTCAATTTTTCATCTCATTTCTATCAAGTTTGTCAAATAGATTTGCATACAATGCAACAATACTTAATTCACCCAAAAAAAACTACCACTGGGACATCCAAAAAAGTCCATCGTAACATGCTTTTACCCATACATGATGTCTTTAATGGCATCATGTGTGGCTATTCGTCAACCTCTAAACAAACAACGTATTAGATGTGTGTTAAATGCGTCTAACCCAATGTTCACATTCACATTTGAAAAGACTAAATGTTGAAGGCTAAATCAAACCAAGACAAAAATGCAACATTGATGTGAAAGTAAAGTGTGTGATGCGGAATGAATGGATACATGGCTTAACAATCAACCATAGCCTTGGCCTCTTGCCTAAACAAAAGCAAATGTAGGCTCTAGATGTAGAGGAAATGGAATCATCTTCCAATATAGACCTAGATGTGTCATGATGGATGTCCATCAAAGATGCTTGTAAACTTGGGGTGCCAATTACTACCAAACTTTCAAAAGAAAGGTGCATATTTCTAGTTATGGGAGAAAAATTATTTCAAGTTGCACGAAAACATAATTAAAGGAGGTGTGGGCCCCCCTCAAGTTGAGAAACATACTCTTCCAAAATGGGTTTATTAAAAATACAAAACCTAAAACACATATATAGAGCCACCAAAGCCCAATTCCCTAGAAAAGTAGATGGGGCACAATCTTCCATAGATAAAAGGCCTATACCACCAAAAAAGATTGGTAGTTAGGCCTAATGCTTTGCTAAGGGGTCTTAAATAGACTCCCATGACCCTAGACCCATAATGTCCCCACATACTTGCATAATGTTTTTGTCAAAATTCGCCAAAAAATATAGGAAGGAAAAAAAAGGTATTGTCTAAGTGAGATGAGAAGGTTAACAAGCAACACATGAGGACAAAATGCCGAATGCAACTTGTGCCTCTCCCAAGAGAGGAAGATCATTGATATGCACCATGTCTTGAGAAAAAAAACCTCATCCAAAAGATGCGTGACAAAGTTTTGAAAAATCCACTTTTTAATGACCATATTTGATAAATAATTTTTTTTTTTCCCTTATAGGGACTTAGTTTAATGATATCAACTTGAATATGTATACATTCCATTGATTAAAATGTCATAAGATTAAAATTTCATAATCAAGAAAAACATAAAAGATATGGACTTTCAAAGTTGAACATTATGGACTATAATTTTGACAACAATTTTTTATACGGACTTTGAAATGGTCCAATCGTTTATGATGTGTTGGTTAGGGACTTGATTTTGGTTAGTTAACATATAAAAAAGACGAAGTTTGAAAAGTTTTGCATGATGACATTTGTAAGATTTTACAAATGAAGTTTTAAACAACTAAAAAATTAAGGTTTTTTCAAAAGTCCATAAAATATTAAGATTTTGTTTTTGGAAATTATTCTTGTGCACATGTGTTAAAAAAAAGGAACTCTAAATGAGCTTTAGGTTGAATGGAAAAAGTGACCAAGGAACCAATGGAAAACCTTTGTAATTCATTTTAACCCATAAAAAATGCCCATGTTTTGGACTTAAAAAATTCTAATTTCTTGTATGCCATTGGTCCATTCATTCTTGCACCTAGCCATTTATGTCAACAAATGAAAGTGTGAAGTACACAACATTCATGTTAGAAAACCAACTCATCAAGAGGTTTTCATTAGGATAGATGCAATGTTAAATGGCTAATTTTTGGCAAATAAAAAGCCCTTAAAAAAATCCATTTTTTGGTGTCCAATTAACATAAATGGGGGGACTATGGGTTGGTTAATGAGCTAATTAAATTCATATGAAAATATACCCACTTAAACATCTTTTTGATGTATTTTATAAGGAAAAAAATCATCAATCTACCAAAAAATGACCCATGTAGAGATTTTTGAAAATAAGGTCTAAATTTCGATCATTCAAAAGTCCATAATTGTATCTTGGTTAAAGCTTTTGTAATAAAGTTTTCCAAATTTATGTTTTTTTTCTTTCATTTATCAAATATCAAGTCCCTATAAGATATATTTTTAAAAAATGATATTAAAAATTTCATGTGTATGGGAAGTGCAAATGGTTGGGATAGTCCATATGTTTTCATTTCAAAAGTCCATTACTACATAATGGGTGCACATTTATTGTGCACAAATTATATAGATAGTTTATTATTGAAGTTGAGAATCTTAAAGAAAGTCCCAATTGCGCATATAAATGGTTTTATGGCCTATTAATGACATGTTTAATTCACTACACCTTGTAGAAAATTGTTATGGGACACAAAAAATGAGCCACTATAACTTGCATTCACCCATTGGTCAAGGCCTCAATAAAATTGAAGTTGTCAAAAGATGGATTTTCAAACTTGACATACAAATTGTATTGAAGTTTGTAAAGCTTTTATTGGGTCAACTTAATGGAATTCACAAAATTACAAACACAGATGTTTATACCTTGTGGAATTTTAATTAGCATATGAACACAATCAAACAAAAGAGGAATGTAAAAGGATGCACGCATGATAAAAAGAGCCATAATGACCAAGGTCAAAATGTTTGTTTTTCCAAAACATTCACATAACTTCTACATGCTTAACAATTTTTGCCAAAATTAAATGGAAACATATTACATAATGTATTTATCATCCATAAATTGATGAAAATCTTTTAATCCTAAAGTGTTGTTCAATGTTATTGTCTTTTACAACACTAATTTGGCATAATGTGTTTCAATTCTTAGGGAAATTGTTATTCAAAAAAATATAAATCACATGTATTTACCAATAGATTATTTTCTTATAGTACCAAAATTTGCATTAAATAACACAATTTGGTAATTATCCATGTAGTTGTTAAATTTTTATTTTAAGAAAAAATGTTTAAAATATTAATAACACATCAAATTCACTAAGAAATGTTACATGGTCCATGCATTCGCTTCCATTAAACATGAACAAACAATTAGTTTTTAAAGTCAATGAAATTATGTACTTTTGGAGTTCAAAAGCATGTTCAAAATATTTTAATGTAGAGAAAAATTAAAACATAGTTTCAAGTTCTTTTCAATGCCATGCCTTTGTAATCATAATATATGGCTTTCCTTGAATTTTGAAAGAAAAAAATTTCAAATATTATTAAAGAATTTTCAAATATTTTTTTTTTTCACTTCATTCCCACTACTTTGTAATCACTTAAAAATAAGTTAATCATCTTCAAATTACACAAAAATCATACAAATGAAAATTCATAAATATGAAAAAATATACAACAAATTTCTTTACATTTCAATAATTAAAATTAATTAGCCATTTTTCAAAATCATGGACTTATAAGATTTTATGGTGACTTCATGTTATTTGGCTCCATTTAACATGTTTAGACTCAAAGGAGCCGAGGAATGAAATCGATGTCACATAAGGCATAAGTTCCTCAATGCAACCTCACTGTTTGCACTTTCTTGAAAATGAAAAATTAACATTTTACATATACCCATTTCATTTTGGTAAACATGGAAATCCACCTTGTTTTAACATTTTTGAAATACTTATTGGGTGAAAAAATGGTCAAAGGAGCTAGGGGTGCCAAGGTAAAAGTCATTTTCCAAAGATTGCACATGATACATGTCATTCTTGTTTTGGTTTATAATTTTAAAATTTATATTTCGAGTACCTTTTTTAACATTGCATTTTAGATATAAATACATTTTGGGTACAAATTGATTTTATATCATGTATATTATGCATTCATGCCTTCTATCACATAAACATGAACAACTTTTGTTAAAAACACATTTTCAAAATCCACAATTTTCAGGGTCACAAGCATTTTTGAGCCAAATGTGCTCAAATCGGTTATATATAAAAAATTCATTAGTTCAAGTCCTTTTTCCCTTCTAATCATTAATGTTAAAATCTTCTCCAATTTTTGGAAAGAATGGTGCACATTTGATAGAAAAAAAAAACATTTGACAAAAACAAAGACTATCATTTCTTAAGGTTTGAGTGCTTTCAACATGCAATTTAAAAAAAAAATTGTGTCAAGCTTTGAGCATGTAAACTTTGCAATTAATGGAAAATATTCCAAAAAACATTGTGACAATCCAAACTATTATGCTTCACTTGTGATTTTTCAAACATACAAAAATGCAATTTTAAGGATTGTCCCACTCACTTGGGTGGCTCCTTTGATTTTATTTTTTACCCTATTTCCCTTTGTGTTTAGCAACTTAGTAAGTTATTAAAATTTCACAAGTATTTAAAGATGCAAATAAAATAAAAATTGCAAAATACGCTCCAACTTCCAAACGACACATTAGATCCAATTTTGATAAACAAACCATTGTCAAAATTGGTCTTATGAGCAAAGTAATGAATGTTGTTAACAAAATTAACAACCTCCTTTTTGAACTACAACATCAAACCTTTTTAATTGGCTTGAAAAACAATACTCCCATCCCATCACATACTAACTACTTGCCCATCCAATTCTTCCAACTCTAAACCACCAAACTCAAGCAAACATATGTTTCAACATTAGAGAAAAAATGTTGTCAAATGTGCTAAAGACACCAATTATTTTTACAGAAAGAAGGATGGGGATCCTCTTCCATGCTTGAACCATATACAAGTGGATGGATATCCACTAGATGTTGTTGATTGTCATGACCTCATCCACATTAATTGTTATGAAAATATCATTAACAAATGAAATGTTTGTAGCCTTTAGCAACATAGATGCATGCCCTCTACCATGTCCCAACCAAAGTTATCACACCAATGTTTTTGGAAAAGTTTTTCATCTTTAGCAACAACTTCAAAGGATTCATATCCTCATAATCAATCATGGGACATCCATGAACAAAAAGGTGGAAGATCATAACAAATTGAACATATTTATGTTTTTGTTTAATGGGATTATCATCCAAAAGCTTGTTAAGGATAGAAGGCTAGTCATGAATAGTGTATGCTTGTTCAATTTTTACATGCATTGAATCCTTATTATGATAGTAAGAACATGCTTCAATTTTAGGCATTGACACTTTGCATTTTCAATGTTTAACATGTTTCAACAATCTATTCAACTTTGGAATAATGAATGTTTTTCTCACTCCCACATGGGTGCGAATCTTACATTGAACCTAATGTGCTAAACCCTTGTCATTGATGACATTTTTAGCCATGGCAAGCAAGCAATCTATCTATTTCAATTTTTTTTTTTTGCTCCCTTGTATAATTTCATCTTCTCGAGGTTTCCCATTGTTGGATCTTCAATAGCTGAATCACATATGATAATGGGTAGGCTATTAATAGACAAAACAACATAAGGTGGTGATTGTGAGGGAGATGGTGGACTAGCCTCACCTTGATGGGTAAGGAGAGAGGAAAAATAGGCTTATTTGCTTTTGGCATTTGGAGAGGGGCCATGGATGATGTAGGTAATTATTAATGTGTACTATGATTATTCTGGAACTTGGATTATAAGTTATAGTAGATAAAGTTTTTTAAAAAATGAAAATTGGGTAATGACAAAAAGTTGAAGATTAAAACCCTACTTTCTAAATGTAAATTTTCAACCCTAAATTTAGTGGACAAAGCTTGCCATAGAAAAAAAAACGAATTTCAAAAAAAGGATGTGGGAATTGGAAGCTCTTAATTGAAATTGTGAGGGAAAGATTATTTTTTTTCAAGAACCTATCTCCATGCCTGAGTGCACACTTCACATTGGCAATCTTTGACAAAACTTCTATAATAGAAAAGCCAAAACCCAAGATGAATATTGTTTTTTCATTCTTGACTCTTAAAATTTCTTTGTACTCTATAGCTAGGTGCTTCAATCTTGACTCTCAAGCAACTGAAAAATACTGAAAAAAAATTAACAAATTATGCTTGAGCTACAAAAAAAACTTGAAAAGGTTTCTAGGCTTTGAGTTGAAAAATGCAAAACTACATGAGTATGAACTTTGGAGTTGCAACCTTGTACTGTGCCTATGCATAATAAAGAAGTTGAACCCACCCAACAATGATTTTTGAAATGCTAAGTTTGAATTAAGCAACAGCAACCCTCAATTCCAAGCATTTCCATAGTCAACTTGGCCTCATGCAATCTCAAGTTGAATCCCCACCTTGTACATTGTATCTCCTCACATTTCCAACTCCCCTCCCCCCCCCAAACTTCCAAGTTCCAACCCTAAACCATAAGTTCTCAAAATTGATTCAACTTCTGAAAACAATGTTACAATTTGCAAACATGAACAACAAATTTGAATCTAATTCTAGAAAGAATGGCCCTAACAAACTAGTAATACAGTCCCCCTGCAAAACATTGTTGTTGCATATAGAATCTTTTATGCACATAGGAGTGCTAACAAATTTTTGGTATGCTTTGTTTGCTAGGTGCTGGCCAATTCTCTTCAAAACTTGGCAATGACTAGGTTTAGGGTTTCGAGAGGGATGTTGCCACTTGGTGGCTGCGGTGGGTTTAGGTGAACTAAAGTAGATTAGGACCCTAACTTTACAATGGGGGTGTCACAGCCAGGATTTTTTACTCACCTTTTGGTGATTTTTCATCCCGTGCTGGGCGGGGATGAAAACCCCGTTCATATACATTAGACCAACTCACATGCATACCGATTGCAGACTGAAAATTCAGAAGACCGGGATGGATCGCAATGACCTCTAGTTGGACACACCCTGGATGGTCGGGGAAAAAAGATCGGGTCAAAATTCGGAAACGAAGATGGCATTTGGTCAAGTGTACTATGTATGTTTCCGTGTAATAGTGTGTCCAAAAACATCAGAAGATTTGCGGATTTGCTCTCACTTTATGCAGACAAGGGGGGGGATAATTATCCGACAATGGGTGGGTAATTATCAAGCCCACCTGCCCCCCTTTTACTCCCAAACCCACCCCAACTCTAGAAGCAATTGCTGGGGACAGACTGCCCATATTCGGTGTTTATAATGGACTAGGGAAAGGGTGTGTGTGTGTTCTCTGATCACGTCCATCCGTGTTTTAAATGTCAAACTGAACAGGCTCAGTAGGGCCCGTTCCACATAGGAACGTGTTATGCCCGCCGGTAGGGTGAGCTGCTGTTCCGTTACGCGTAATGAGTTCAACCAGGGCCTGTTTCAGACCCTAAACCAGTTTTCCCACCCTTGATTCACATCTCAAGTGTGTGATTCGCATGGCAAGGCAACAAATTTTTTATAGGGAAATTTTCAAATCGGTTAGACAAGAGGAGCACCATGGATCTGGTTCCAATGTTGGAGAGTTCACCTGTCTGAGGCAACCCTTGGATATCCTTTGTTAACTGCATCATTTTCTGTCTTTGGTCTGAAAGATGTGCTAGTATAGAAATGGTAGCTTTTCTCTTGATTGCTTGGAAAGGCACCAATGAAGTTGGTCTTCCTCTTTGGCATTTCGTTAGGAAGGATAGACAAAACATGAACCCTCTCTCGCAAGAGAAAATCAAAAATGATTTTTCCTTGGAGTGGTGCCATTGGAATATTTTTAGCTCAAAGAAAGAATCTACATGTTGGAATATGTCCATTCCAATTTATTTCTTAAGTTGTGCTTTGGTAAAAGGGGATACTTCCCCTTTTGTTTTCTTCGGTTCTTTCCAGTGTTGGGTGGGTATCAGAAAAGAATGTGAAAATCAGACAGGGTTTCAAGCCGGTTCTCGGTTTGAAACCCTCAAGGTATTAGATTGAGTGATGCCTTTTATGACACCCGATTGTAGGGGTTTTATATAATGTGAGAATTGGGTCTTTGAAACCTTGTTCAAAATTATATTTAAAATCTAATGAAACCCTAGCAGGGTATTAAAAACAATTAGGGTTAGAGTTTCAAGATTTAGAATTAATTAGGTAGTCGGTAGTCAGTAGGGTTTAATGTTTAGTCAATAGTTAGTAGTTAGTTTAGGTTTAGTTAGGTTTAGGGTTTAGCAAGCAAGTGGCGCTGCTTGCTTACTTGATATAAAACAAGTGCTTTAGAACACTCTTCTCACAATGTGTGAATTTTTTTGTTTGTTGCTTAGATTAATTTGTTTGATTAGTTGGTTTGCCTTAGTCCTTGCTTGGGATTCCTTGCTCAAGCTCTTGTTACTCCTTTTGTTTGTTGCTTAATGTTGTTGCTCTATTGCTCCTATTGCTCTTTTTGTTCAATGTTGTTATTCTATTGCTCCTCTTGTTCAATGTTGTTGCTTCTTGTTCTTTGCTTGATCTTTCTACTTTTGCTCCGCTTGTTTCATATTGATACTCTCTCCCTTAATTTTTTTGTAGGTGTGGGAGAAACTAACCAAATTCAAGTTCTTCAGGCTAGACTTGGAAGGTGAGATTTTCAATTTTTTTTTTTGTTTATTGATTAATTTTTTTAATTGTCCATATTTTTAGGAAATGTTGGTTGACAATGTGTTTGTTTGTTGTGTGCAAGAATTATTTGAACATTGCACAATTAATTATACAAATTGCATTCCATTTGCACAATTGCATTGTGTATTTTTTAAGCACATTACATCTTTTTTTATGGACATATAAAATGTTGAAAAGAAATTTAAGAAATTTAACCTTTCTTTGCGCAATTTTTAAAAATTTATATTTGAAATAATAAAATTTATAATAACCAGTATGTGAAAACTAACTTTGAAAACCAACTGGTATAAAATGTCTAAAAACCGGCATTTGAAACCTGGCTGAAAATTACTTTTTCAAATTTTTGAAACCCTGCCCGAATCTTTAATAATGAAAATAATTAAAAAAAAACTGAATTGGGTCTCTCAAAACGTTCTAATACGCGGACCCAATGGTTCTGAGAAAAACTAGAGAACTGCCCAAGACTGGTTTTCCCCCCCCCCCCCCCCCCCCCCCCCCCCCCCCCCCCCCCCACCCCCCCCACCAAACACACAACCCCACCCAAAAACCTAACCAAAAAACGGCTGCCCCCCCCCTCA
>Ga0116231_10008595_pt1 | contig 17829 bp, 16 predicted proteins | sample S1TSphgellanicum_2_FD_89695 | JGI IMG/M metagenome (GOLD analysis project Ga0116231, IMG submission 89695) | Host-associated microbial communities from peat moss isolated from Minnesota, USA - S1T2_Fd - Sphagnum magellanicum MG | ecosystem: Host-associated > Plants > Peat moss > Unclassified...
CAAGCGCCAGTATTTTTAGGAGTGCTAAGGTCTCCTGGGTTTCCTCATAGGAGGCCACATCTTGAATCACGGCTTTCGCCTCGCCGTTTTGAGTGATTACCATGGGTTGGCGCTGATCAGTCAATTCTTGCAGAACTTCCGCCGCGTTGGCCTTCAGATAACTGATGGGTCTGATCTGCGTTGAGTATCGCATTGTGCCGCTCCGCGATAAGTGATAGGACCGAATATAGTCTTTTAATGGACTCCCAGCAATGGGAACGGCCGTCACGGGTTGCTGCCGCTCATACCGAGTCCCAGGCGCGGCATTTCACGGTGGCTTTCGTGACGCTCGCCCAGGCGGCCTTGCTGCTCGGCGCCGCGCAGGATGCGGGATCGCGCGCGGTGGCGGAAGGGTTTTGCGCGACGCGTCTGAGCCCCGAGTCGGGGTGGGGCGCGGTGTACGGCGCCGGTGGCGCGAACGTCGATGTGGAGACGGTGCTTGCGCGGGCTTGGACTGATGGCGCCTAACGACGAGGTCTGACGATCGCCTCAGTCGAAATGTTCAGCGAAGGCCTGGCGCGCCTCGCCGATGAAGACGATGAGTTCGCTTTCGGGGATCCGCACGACCTCGATACCTTGGTCCGTGGCCTCGAGGGTCACTTGCTCGGCGACGTCTTCGCGCGGAACGAAGAGCGTCACGGGCAGCTGCTGCTTATGTTGTTTAGCGTCCATGAGCAAGCGGTGAAATTCCGCGCGCGTGGGTTCGGCCGCAGTGACGGGAATGAGCACGTGAGCAAGCAGGAAACAACTGGCTGCGTCCATGAGCGCGATCCCGTTGAAGTCGCCATCAACGGCCGTTTGGATCGGCGCTGCGTTGATACGGAACGCGATCCAGGCTTCGTTGATCTCAAATTGTTCGGGGCGGAGCATGCGAAGACCTTTCTGTGATTTCTCGAACGACGGTGCGCTCAAACCCTGTGCTGTTGGCATACCCTCAGGCCGCGGCCTAAGTTCCTTAGGTCACCGGCACGAAACGCAATTTCAATGCGTGAAATAGCGACGGTACATCCGACCTCCATTCCATGAGCGCCACCGATATGGCTAGTCCCTCGACATTGGCGACGATACCTAAATAGATGGGTATCGCCACGAGGCTCCCCCCGTACCCGAAGACCAGCATGGCGAAGAAGGCGACGAACAGCACCAAGCCCCAGGCCTTGGATGACCACATATGGTAGCTCGCCTCGCGGCCGAACTTCGCGAGATCGAAAGCATAACGAGTCAGCTCCAAGGCTAACAGCAGCAGAAAAGCCCGAGAGTGCTCCAAGATAACTTGCGGCTCGAGTTGCCACACCGCAAACGTGGCAGCTATGTAGAAGATCGTGTCGGCAACGCTATCGAGCCTGCGCAAGGTCGGCGTTGCGATGCCCAGTCTTCGGGCAATCACTCCATCGAATACATCTGACAAGAATCCCAGGGTGAGACAGACGCCGAACGCCCGGTGATCGGGCGAGTACCAAGCGAGCAGCACGATCGCCGGGGCTAGCAGCACACGCAGCACGATTAGCGACAGAGGCAGACGGCTCGCGATCGTCACTGGCCGTTGGAGTCGCTTTCGCACTGATGGATCCGCAAGCGCACCGCTAAGCCACCAAACGGAGGGCCGCATAGCCTAAGAGTAAGCCGTATCCGCCGGCGTACAGGATTCCGTAACTCCCCAGTCGTCCCCCGAATCAACCCTTCTGTGAAGCGATACCTCGAGCGAAGCTTTTCGATCATTCGTCGTAGCGCAAATGCGAATCGGATGGGCAATGCGAGCAGCAGTATGGCGGCGGTGATGACGACGGCGCGGTCGATGTCGGTCAACACGACGCCTATCTACCGCCAATTCCGCGATACAGCCACAAAAGAGTGATGAACGCCTCCCGACGAAGCACGCGCTTCCATGCAGACCTCCATTCTACTCGCCCACCCCTCCCGCGTGAATTGCCGCAACCGCGGGTGTAACATAAGCGCTACGGCTCCGAATAATTGCCTGGGACCCCCGCCTAGAGTACTTTTGCCGGCACCATGCCTGACACGCCCCCCACCACGACTCCTTTGGATCTATCCGCGTTCGACACGCTGGACACGCCGCCCGTCGCGCCGACGCATACGGCCGTCGTGCCGGCGCCGTCGACCGCGATCGACGTGCGCCTGCAACCGCAACCGCCGGCGCCGCGGCTCGTCGAGATCTCGAAGCTCAATGCCGCGGATCTCGAGGCGGCCTCGCGTTCCGCAGCCGCAATCGATTTTCGCAACACCGCGACCCTGCTCTCGCATGGCGATGGCGTGTTGTCCACGATCGCGCAGGCCTCGCGCCAGCTCTTGAGCGGCGTGCGGCTCGGTGAGGCCGGCGAAGTCGGCCAGATCGCCGCGAGCGTGATCGACGGCGTCAAGATCTTGCGGATTTCCGATCTACAGGCCGAGGCCAAGGCGACGCCGCCGGCGGCGCGCACGGGTCTCGTGAGCAAGATCTTAGGGTTTGCGGCCGATGCGCATACCGCCTTCAAGGGCTTCCAGGAGAACCGCAAGAAATTCCTCGACCTCATGGACGCGGAACAGGCCAAGGCGCGCAAGACCAAGGCCGATCTCACGGTCACGATCGGCCTGCTCGACCAACAAGCGATGGCGATTCGCGAGAGTCTGCATCGCCTCAAGGTCGAAATCGCGGCGGGCCAGATCGCGCTCGATCGCGGCGAAGTGGAATTCGAGAAGCTGCGCCAGCATGCGGTCGAGACCGGCGATCCGGGCGATGCGGCCGACGTGCTCGAGTTTCGCGGCGCGGTCGCCAATTTCCGCGGCAAGATTGCCGAGATGCGCGAGAGCCTGGTCGGCTCCGCGATGCTGATTCCGATCATCGGCCAGACGAAGCAGGCGGCCGAAACCCGCCTCATGAAGATCTCGAACGGCATGCTCGTCGTGATCCCGCGGCTCATGGCCGTGGCGAGTCAGGCGGTCGTGCACGTGCAACTGCGCCATGCCGCGGACGAGGCGGCCAAGCTCGACGAGGCGAGCCGTCAGATCAGCCTGCTCGCGGCGAAAGGCGCGCACGAGGCGGCGACCTCGGCGGCCAAGAGCCTCGCCGGCGACCCGCGCAACATCGAAGTCCTCGCCCAGGTCGCGGACGAGGCGATCAAGACCATGCACGAAGTCATCGACATCGAGCGTCAGGTCGCCGCGGGCGATCGAGAGCGCGAAGCGCGACTGACGGAAGTGCGCGACAAGCTCATACGCGGGATGCAGGGGGTCAACCAACACGCGATCGAGCAGGCGCCGCGCGCGTGACCGCCGAGGGCTCGGCGGGCAGTTTCGACCTCGAAGCAGCCTGGTTGCGACGTTTTCAGGCGGACGCGCAATCGAATCTGCGCGCCTTCGCGCTTTCGCTGCGCGAGGCGATGCCCGAGCAGGTCACGATCGAAGAGCATCGTGGTCTCTTTGAACGCAACGGCACGATCACGGGCGTCAGCATCGAACTCGGCGATCATCAGTACGTGCTGCGCGTCGCCAAGGGCCGGCTGCAGGCGAGCATCGCGATGATCGTGCGCGGCATCACTTTGAACACCAAAACGCTCGATGCCGCCGAATGGTTCAAGCGGCTCGCGGAAGAAACCCGCAAGGCCTCGGAACAAGCCAAGAGCCTGAGTCAATCCATCAATCGGTTCATGGGACAATAATTAAATGGGTTTCTTCGACCTGTTCAAGGGTCCCGACGCCGCGACGCTCGCGGCCCGCGAGGCCGGTGCCGCTCGTCACGCCGAAGTCGTCAATGCGCTGCATGCGGGCCAGCTGCCGGCCTCGACGCGCGCGCGCCTCGAAGGCGCGCGCGCGGGCAGGCTGCCGTGGATCGCGACGCTGACGCCGTCGGAGCTGCTGCTCACGCGCTCCCACGGCCTGCGGCCGATCGCGGCGGTGTCTTCGACCTGCTGGCTGCATTATGGATTCTCGTGGACCAACGGCCACGCGGAAGGCTGGGAGATGGCGCTGCAACGACTCGGCGAAGAAGCGCGCGCCGCGGGCGCCAACGCCGTGCTCGACGTGAAGATGCGCACGCTGCCGGTCTATGTCGAGGACAGCATGGATTTCACGCTCGTGGGGACCGCGGTGCGCGTCGAAGGTTTGCCGCCGAGCGCGGATCCCGTGATCGCGACCGTGCCCGCGCTCGAGTTCGTGCAGCTGCTCGAGGCCGACGTCGTGCCCACGGGCCTCGCGGTCGGCGCGCATTTCGAATGGCTCAGCGACTGGCGCGGCAACGCGACGCGCCAGGGCTGGCGCAATGTCGAGGCCACCGCGCTCTCGAATCTCTGGGAACGCGTACGCCAGCGCGCGCATGCGCAGCTGCGCCAGAATGCGCGCGGGCGCGGCAACGGCGTGCTCGCGCACTTGAACTTCAGCCAGATGTTCGAGCGCGAAATGGGCGAGAATCAGCCCAGGCAATATCTCGGCCGGCACATCGTGATCGCGACCACGGTGGACGCAAGGCGCGGCGTGCCGATTCCGCACGACATCAAGATGGTCATGGACATGCACGCGGGCGCGACGCCGCTCACGGGCACGACGCGGCACCACCAGTCCTATGCGACGAACGACGAAGAGGGAGCGATCTGACATGACCACGAATCTACCGCAACACGCCCAGGAACGGCTCAAGGGACTGCGCAGCGCCGCGAATTCCACGGGCGTGTTTACTTCCGACTTCAGCGTCAACGAATTCCTACTCGTGCGCAAGGCCGGCTTCGAGCCGATCGGCCTGTGCGTCGGCTCCTGCGTGTATCACGTCGGCATCCAATACGGCGTCTGGAACCGGAATCAGGAGCTCGACGTGCTCTCGAAGGCGATGTATCACGCGCGCGAGCTCGCGCTCACGCGCATGCGCGCCGAGGCCTCGCAGATGGGCGCGGACGGCATCGTCGGCGTGAAGCTCACGATCAAGCGCCTCGAATGGGACGAGCACCTGCTCGAGTTCATCGCGATCGGCACGGGCGTCGTGCACGGCACGGGTCACAAGGGCTTCCGCGCGCATGACGGGGGTCCCTTCACCTCGGACTTGTCGGGCCAGGACTTCTGGTCGCTGCTGCACTCCGGCTACCGGCCCGTCGAGATGGTCATGGGTTCCTGCGTCTACCACGTCGCGCATCGCGGCGTGCTCGCGGGCTTGAGCTCGATCGGCCGCAACGTCGAACTCGAGAATTTCACGTCCGCGATGTACGAGGCGCGCGAGATCGCGGTCGAGCGCATGCAGGCGGAAGCCAGCGCCGCCAAGGCCGAAGGCGTCGTCGGCGTCGACATCCACGAGGGCAGCCACGGTTGGCAGACTCATGTGATCGAGTTCTTCGCGATCGGCACGGCCGTGCTGCCGCTTGATCAGGAAATCGCGCCCGAGAAGATCGCCGATCCGATCATGGTGCTCTCGGTCAACGACTAGAGCGCCGCATTCTGCGCGGCATACACTTTCCGCACCGCGTCCATGGTATCCGCCTCCGCGGCAGGCTTGTCGTCGCGATAGCGCTTGACGCGCGCGAGGCGCAGCGCGAGACCACCCGGATAGCGGACGCTCGCCTGGAAATCGCTGAACGCGATCTCGACGACGAGCTCGGGACGCACGTAGACGACCCTTAAGTCGCGGTGTGTCTCCCGCGCGAGCAGCTCGCGCGTTTGCCATTCGAGCAGCGCATCGGTCAGGCCCTTGAAGGTCTTGCCGAGCATGACGTACTGGCCGGACCCGGGATCGAGTGCACCCAGATGCAGATTCGAGAGCTTGCCGGCGCGGCGCCCGTGGCCCCACTCGGCGCCGAGCACGACCAGATCGAGCGTGTGCACGCGTTTGATCTTGAGCCAGCTCGCGCCGCGATTGCCGGCTTCGTAGGGGGCCTCGAGCGATTTGGCCATGACGCCTTCATGGCCCGCGGCGAGCGCCGCCTCGTAAAAGACGCGCGCGGCTGCGGGCGAGTCCGTGATGAGGCGCGGCATCAAGAGCTCCGCAGGCACGGCCGCGCTCAAGGCGGCGTAGCGCTCGCGCGTCGGCAGCGCCGTGAGCGTCTTCTCGCCGCTGCGTAGGCAATCGAAAAAGAACGCGCGCAGCGGCAGCTCGGCGCGCGAGGCGGCGACGTCGAGCTTGCGGCCGAAACGTTTCATCGTGATTTGAAACGGGTGGGGACGTCCGCCGGCATCGAAGGCGATTGCTTCGCCGTCGAGCACGAGCGAGTGCTCGCTGAAATTTCGCGCGAGCTCAGCGATCTCCGGAATCGCGGCCGAGATCTCATTGAGCCCGCGCGTATAGATGCGCACTTCCGGGCCGAGCTTGTGCACCTGGATGCGTGCACCGTCCATTTTGCACTCGAACGAAACCGCTCCCGCGAGCAAGTCCAGCGCTTCGTCGACATCCACGGCCACCTGCGCGAGCATCGGCGTCACGGGCGAGAACAACTGCAGTTGAAAACGGTCGAGCGCCGCGACGCCGCCGCTCATGGCCGCCGCCGCGACGACGCCGAGACTACCCGCATACATCGCCGCGCGGCGCACCTCCTCGGCCGGGATCGAGCTGGCAGCGGCTATGGCGTCCAGCATGACGCCGGCCAGCGCCCCCTGTCGCAGCTCGCCGCTCAAGAGCCGCAGTAGGAATTCCTGTTCTAGCGGCGTCGCCAGCACGAACAATTCGCGCAAGGCCTGTGCGCGCCGTGCAGCCGAACCGGCGCCACGCAGGGCCGCAAGCTCCGTGAGGCGCCGGTCCACGTCGGCGACCGCGAGAGTCTCGGCGATCGCGCCCTCCTCGCCCACGCTCTCAGTGGCTGCGGCGGCTGCGGCTGCGGCCGCGGCCGCGGCCGTGAGTGCCGCGACGCCTACACCGATTTTCCCTTGCGGAATCTCCCCCGACAGATACTGCACGACGATCGCGATGTCTTTGCGATCCAAGCGCTGCAGCAGCGCGGCAAGCTCTTGGACCTTGGCGCGCCGACCCGGCGTCGCGGCCACGCGCTGCGACGTGCCCACGAGCTCGGCGAGCCGCGTCACGCCCAGTAGTTCCTCGGCAGCGCATGGTGAATCGCGGTCGCGGCGGTTGCCGCATGCGCGGCACCGACGCTCATTTGATTCAGGGCGTGGACCACGTCACCGGCGGCATAGATGCCGGGAATCGAGGTCCGTTGATGCTCATCGACATACAGATACTGGAACTCATCTCTTGCAGGCTCGAGCCCGCCTAAGAGTTCCACCCGCGGATCGCAGCCGAGCATCGGATACACGGTGTCGACGCAATGCCACTCGCCGTCCTGCGTCAAGAGGCGGACCTGTGGGCCGTTCAGGACCTGGATCTCCGTGATCGGCGACTCGATCACGGGAATCCGAAGTTCGGCGAGCGTCGCGCGTTGCGTTTCTGCGATCTGCGTGGCATCGCCGTGCACGAACCAGCTGAGCTGATCGGTGTACGTGCGCAGGAACAGCGCGTGTGCGTAGCCTTGGCCCGGCGCACAGATCATGGCGACGCGTTGCCCGGCGACTTCATAACCGTCGCAAATCGGGCACCAACGCACGGTGCCCGCGCGCGTCGCTGCGCGCAGATCGGGTATCGCGGGCTTGCGGTCGACGACGCCGGTCGCGAGCAAGACGGTCGTCGCCTGCAGCGGTCGGTCGTCGACCCATAGACCAAAGCCGTCGCGCGTCGGCGCCAGCGAGCGCGCCGTGCCGTCGAAACGATGCACGCCGTACTGTTGCGCCTGCGCGTTCAAACGTTGCAAGAGTTCCTGCCCGGATACGCCCTGAGGGAATCCCGGATAATTATGGCTGACCGGAATCAGGCTCGCACGGCTATGACCCGCATCGATGACGGCGATCCGGCGGCGAAAGCGCGCGAGATACAGCGCGGCGGTCAAACCCGCGGGCCCACCGCCCACGATCGCACAATCGATCTCGAGCATCGGTTCAGGCACGCGACATGCTGGCGGCCTCGGCCCGTTTGGCGAGCGTCCGATTGCGCAGATAGATCCCTTCGCCCACGAACGCCGTGGCTAGGATCGCGACGTTCGAGCTGACGTAGACCCAGTTGTGCAACAGGTAGCTATACACGACGTATCCCGTGGAGGCGGTCAATTGGCCCAGGAACAGCCACTTCGAGACCCCGGCGGTCGCGCGCGTGCGCCACTGCGTGAAGACCTGCCGCATGAGCGTGAGCAGCAGGATGAAGGAACTGCCCCAACCGATGAGTTCGATCACGAAGCCTCGCCAATCGTTTGCCAACGGGTTTTATAAGGTGGCCTGCGAGCGGTGAGGGACTCCCGGCACTTGTAATCAGGGGCCAGATTTGTCCTGCACGCACCTGCGCCGGCCGCTGCCGCCCTCGTGGGAAAACGGGCTGATATGATGGGTCCATCGGCTGTTCGGCGTGTTCGCGGAGGATCGCAGCGCATCAACGTTGCTGTTAGTGAATGGACCTTCCGGACGTCAGCATTCAGCCCCGCATGAGCGGTTTCGCGAAACGAACCCCCTGGTCTTTGCGGCTCATCAGCGTGCTCTTCGCCTCGATGCTGCTCCTGCTGGCGATGATCGGCGTCACGACCTGGAACCTGCGCGGACAACGCGTCGACGGCGACTGGGTGGCGCACACGAACGTGGTGCGCTACGAGCTATTGCGGATCTTGGAACTGCTCGTCGATGCACAAGGCGCGGCGCGCGGCTTTGCCGACGGTGACTTGCCGCCGGCGGCGTTGCAGGCCTACCGGTCCGCGGCTCCCCAGATCGACCCGGCCATCGCGCGCCTCAGGGTGCTCACTGCCGACAATCCGCAGCAGCAGCCACGCGTCGAGCGACTCGCGGCTTTCGCGCAAGAGCTCGAAGCCGCCGACGCCTCCTTGTTGAGCGAGGCGCAAGCCGGGCATGCCGCCAACGTGCAGACCCTGTTGCGGGACCCACGGGCCGCCGAAGCGATGAGCGGCGCGCGCGGCTTGATCGCCGCGATGCAAGCGGAGGAGGATCGCCTGCTCGTCGAGCGGCGCGCGGTCCGCGACGAGGCGCGGCGCGATGCGACGTATGCGGTCTGGGCTACGGGCGCGCTCGGCGCCCTGCTGTTGCTGCTCGTCGTTTATTTTACGCGCCGCGATGAAGCGAACCTGCATCTCGCCGAACGCGAACTCGCGACCACGCTGCGCAGCGTCGGCGATGCGGTCATCGCGACGGACGTCGATGAAATCATCCGCTACATGAATCCGATCGCCGCGCAGCTGACCGGTTGGCGGGAGGCCGAGGCGCGCGGCCGTCCGCTCCAGGACGTGTTCAAGATCATCGGCGAGGACTCCCGCGCGCCGGTCGACAATCCCGCGCGCCGCGTCTTGCGGGAAGGGCGGCGCGTACAGCTCGCGAACCACACGGTGCTCATCGCGCGCGACGGCAGCGAGCGGGCCATCGCCGATTCCGGCGCACCGGTCGTGGATGACGCGGGCAACATCCAGGGCACGGTCTTGGTGTTCCGCGACGTGACCGAGGAACGCCGCGACGAGCGTGCGCTGCGCCTGCTGCACGAGGAGCTGCAGATCATCAATGACTACGCGCGGTTTCCCGTCGCCCGCGCCGATTCGCAGTATCGCTTTTTATTCGTGAACAAGGCTTACGCCGAACGGCTCGGCCTGCAACGCGAGCAGTGCGTCGGCAAGCAAATCCGCGAGGTCGTCGGCGTCCCGGCTTTCGAGAGCGTGCGGCCCTATATCGACGCGGCGCTCGGCGGCCGGGTCGTCGAGTTTGAAATCGAAATCCCGTATTCCGGCATTTATGGACGGCGGTGGATGCGCTGCATCTATGCGCCGGTCCGCGAAGCGGGCAACCAGATCAACTCGTTCGTCGCGGCGGTGACCGACATCACGGACCGGAAAGTCGCCGAAATGGCGTTGCAAGAGGCGGACCGGCGCAAGGACGAGTTCATCGCGACGCTGTCGCATGAACTGCGCAATCCGCTCGCACCGATCCGCACGGCGGCGAAAATTCTTGCCTCGCCGCAGTTGACGCACGACGGTCTGAAGCGTGCGCAAGGCATCATCGAGCGGCAGGTCACGCATATGGCCTTGTTGCTCGACGATCTGCTCGAGATCGGCCGCATCACGCAGGGCAAGCTGCGTCTCAAGAAGGAACTCGTCGAACTCTCGGGCGCGGTCGACGCGGCGATCGAGGCGGCGCGACCACTGCTCGACGCGAAGAGCCACGAACTGCACGTGAGCCTGCCGGCCGAATCGATCGTGCTCGAGGCGGACCCGCTGCGGCTCGCGCAGATCCTCTCGAATCTGCTCATGAACGCCGCGAAGTACAGCGACCCCGGCAGCCGCATCGACGTCACGGCCGCGCGCGCCGGCGACACGCTCTCACTCTCGGTCAAGGACGACGGCATCGGGATCGCACCGGAGCATCTCACGGGCATCTTCGACATGTTCGCGCAAATCGAGGGGCACGATGGCCGCTCGGACGGCGGCCTCGGCATCGGCCTTGCGCTCGTCAAGGGGCTCACCGAGCTGCATGGCGGCAGCGTCGCGGCGCATAGCGCAGGCTTGGGTCACGGCAGCGAATTCACCGTGCAGTTCCCGCTGCCCGTGCGCGCCGCGAACTCGGTACCGTCCGCAGCGGATGCGGCACCGAACGCGACGGAACGCCGCAAACTGCTGATCGTCGACGACAACCGCGACGCAGCCGAAAGTCTCGCGATGCTGCTCGAAATGGCCGGGCACGACGTACGGGTCGCGTATCTCGGCCGGACCGCCTTATCCTTTGCGCAAACCTTCAGGCCCGATGTCGCACTGCTCGACATCGGGATGCCGGACTTGAGCGGCTACGAGGTCGCGCGTGGCCTGCGGCAACAGCCCTGGGCCGCCGGGCTGCAGCTCATCGCGATCACGGGATGGGGGCAGGATGAGGACCGGCGCCGCGCGGCGGAGGCCGGCTTCGACAATCATCTGACGAAGCCGATCGACCCTCAGCAACTGGAGCGACTGATCGGCAACCGGGCGGCGCGCGATCAATCGCAGTGACACAATCCTTGCTCGAACTCGGGTGAGTCGACGAGCTGGAGCGCCGCCCGCGCGAGCGCATAGTTGAGCGTCTCCTGATAATTGAGGATGCTGCCCGCATAACCGTAGTTACCCGCCTTGCCCGTGACGGTGCCCTGCCAACAGGCGCGGCCCGACGGCGCCAGCACGTGCGCCGTCAGATCGATGCGCGCCTCGTAGCCGGCACGGTGCCAGATGTTCTCGGAGGTATGCAGGCTCTTGAGATCGAGGACGAGCGTCGGGCCGGAACCCGCGGGACGCAGGGCATACGCGGCGATGAAATTGGTCACGCCGTCGCCGACCCAGGCCGCCACATCGCCGCCGGCGGTCACGTCGGCCTTGAGCGGCTTGCTCTCGTGGTGGCGCTCGCCGAGCAGCTTGTCGGTGCGCAGGTCCTCGACGCGCAGCGCCGCGATCGCGGGACAGGACAGCGAACGCGGCACTTCGAGCGGATCGGTCGGCGGCACGTATTGCAGCGGTACCGTGATCGGATCGACCACGGACACGGCACAGGCACTCAAGGCCGCGACGAACAAGGCGGGAACGACGAGCTTTTTCATGGTATGACTTCCTTGACTACGATTTCCCTGACGCGAGGTTACGGGACCGCAGCGAGACTCGTCCAGCGCTTAAGTTGCTGCTCGCGGCCGCGCCGGCCGTCTAGCGCGCGGCGCCTAGCTCCACGATTCGATGCCGCGCGAGCGCATAGCGCACGTTGAGCGGCCGCGTCGGGCAGCACGGCGCGTCGCCGTCCGCGTAAGTCTTGCCGCTCAGGCGGATTCGATCATCGACGATGTCGATGCCGTCGAGCAGACGCGTACCCTTGGCACCCACGCGTTGCACGCAGCAAAAGAGATAATGACCCGCGCTCGACCAGAACACGGCGGCGTATTGCTGCCAATCGTCCGACGCGCGCACGCCCTCGAGCGTGAACAGCAGCGCGGCGACGGGCCGCAGTTCGATGCGACCGACGGCGAATCTCGCGGTGTCGTCGACATAATGCGGACGACGGCCGTCGAACGTGTGTTGCGCCGAGACGTAGCGCGCGCGCCAGGCATCGACGTCATGCGGCACGTCGACCGATGCTTGCGCGACGGCGGGGAGCGGCACCGTCGCGGCGACCCAGGCGGCGGCGCAAATGAGCACCAGGCGCGCGAGCCGACCTCGGGGAAGCATAAATCCGCCCCAGAGCACGCCGATGGCGCCGATCGACCGATCCCTCATGGAGGGAATTCTGACACCGAATCGCGTCGCGGCTCAACTGCGGCCGTCGGCCGGCGCCCGAACGGTCGGGACTTTACGAGAGCCGCTGTAGGTAGCTTCCGACCGGCCGGCGTTGCCCCTCCATGCCGCGAAACTCGACGAACTGCGTGATGCGGTCCCAGAGATAATCACCGAACAGGAAGGGCTCGAACAGAGTCGCCGCATCGAGCGGCGTCGGCGCGATCACTGCATCGGCGCGCGCCTCATAGAAGAACGGAATCGAAAAGCGCTCCGCGTCCGTGCCGAGCACGCGATGCGGGGTCGCCTGGATGCGGCCGCCGCACCAGCGCTCGAGGACCGCGCCGAAGTTCACGGCGAGGCCGTGCTCGGTCGGCGGCACGTCGAGCCAGCGGCCGTCGCGCGTGCATGCCTGTAGTCCGGCCACGCCGTCCTGCGCGAGCAAGGTCAAGAATCCGGAATCCGTATGCGGCGCACCCGTCAAATGCCGCCGCACGCCATCGTGCGTGACAAAGACCCGCTCATCGCCGCAGGCCGCGAGCTCCTGCTGCGCGCGCGCGGGATAACGCAGCAAACGTAACGTCGACAAACCCTCGCGAAACGCGGCCGCGAAGTAGGGTTCGGGCAACCCCAGTCCGCGCGCGATGCTGCGCATGAGGGTGGCCGCGACGCGTTCCATCGAACGATAGTACGCGGCCGCCGTCGCCCGCCAACCGGGCAGCTGCGACTCGAGCGGCAGCGGAGTCGCCTCGCGCAAGGGATCGTCGGCACAAACGAGCGCGGCGCCGTACGCCAAGTCGGCGCCGAGATCGATGCCTTCCTTGGCCGTGAGGTTGCCGGGCTGCAGCGGAAACCAGCCGCGATAGACGTTCGGGTTGTCGGGAGTGAATTTACGCCGGTTTAGTGCCCGCCGCGCTTCCGGTGCCAACGTGAAGATACGCAGCAGTGCGGCGCGCGCCACGGGACCCAAGGGTACGTCCGCGGGCAAGCCCGTGACGATCAGAAATCCCGGGTCACCCGCGGCGCGCGCGATCGCGGCATCGGTCGCCTCGCGTTCGGGCGAGCGCGTCTGAAACAGGCTGCCGATGTCGATGACCGGAATGCCACTCAAGCGCGCGTGCGGCGACTGCTCGTGCGCCGGCCCGTGGCGCCCGGGACCGCTCCGGCAAGCCGGTCCATCTCGCCGCGCAACTGCGCACTCGCCCCGCTCGTGATGGCGCCGAGCCGCGCCTCGATCGTCGCCAGATCGGGCTTCGGTCCGCGCACGTGCGCCTCGAGCGCCTCCCGCATGACGCGCAGGTGAGCGGGCGAGGTGCCGCAACAGCCGCCGATGATGCGCGCGCCGGCATCGAAGGACAGACGCGCATACTCCGCCATGAGTTCGGGCGTGCCGTCGAAACGGATCGCGCCGTCGACGTAGCGCGGAATGCCGCAGTTGGCTTTCGCGACGAGGATCGCTTCGGAGTCCGAGGCCGTCGCGAGATTGACGATGCAGGCGACGAGTTCGGAAGGACCGATGCCGCAGTTGCTGCCGCAGGCCGCGAGCGCGTGGCGCCGGTGCAGTCCCGCGAGTTCCGACGGCGTGACGCCCATCATCGTGCGGCCGTTGGTGTCGAAGCTCAAGGTCGCCACGATCGGCAGGCCCGTCGTACGCGCGCCCGCGATCGCCGCTTCGGTCTCCTCGATCGAGGACATGGTCTCGATCCAAAGGATGTCGGCACCGCCCGCGGCGAGCGCAGCAGCCTGTTCGGCGAACGCCTCGCGCGCATCGTCCGTGCTCAAAGGTCCCAAGGGCGCGAGGATCTCGCCCGTCGGTCCCATGCTGCCGCCGACCAACACCGGCCGCGCCGCGCGCGCGGCCTCGGTCTGCGACAGGCGTGCGGCCTTTTCGTTGAGTTCGGCGACCCGCGCTTCGGAGCGGTGCAACTTCAGGCGATAGCGGGTGCCGCCGAAGGTGTTCGTGAGAATGATGTCGGCGCCCGCGGCGATGAACGCGCGCTGCAGGTCGGCGACCCGATCCGGGTGCTCGACGTTCCAGAGCTCGGGCGCATCGCCGGATTGCAGCCCGCGCTCGAACAAGTTGCTGCCCGTGGCGCCGTCCGCGAGCAGCCAGGGACGCTCAGCCAACAAAGGAGTCAATCGATCCGCCATTGCGCGAGTTTACCATGCCGGTCTTTGCTACCATCCCGGGCATAAGTCCGCGGGGAGAGAATCGTGAAGAAAGCCTTGGGCGTGATCGTGGTGCTGGTCCTGCTATACCCCGCCGTACCGTGGTTGCTCGGCCGCTCGATCGAGCAGCGCGTCAACGATCTCGACGACCAGCTGCAAGCCAAGACGCCGTATCTGACCGTGACACGCAGCCACTTCGAGCGCGGCTGGTTCACGTCCCAGCAGGACGTCACCCTCACCTTCACGGGCACCGCGTTGCCGGCAGTCGCCGGCGTGAGTGCCGCCGGGAACGGACCGTCCTTGACGATCCACAACGTGATCCACCACGGGCTGATTTGCGGTCTGACCTGCTTCGGCCGCGCCCGGATCGATTCCTCGCTCGAATTCAGCCCGGATCTCAAGACCGAAGTGCAGAAACTGTTCGGCAGGACCGACGTGATTGCGCTCAGCACGCGGCTCGAGCTCGCGGGCGGTATCGAGGCGACGCTCACGAGCCCGGCGTTCAAAGACATCGCCGTCGGCACGGATGCGCATCTGTCCACGGACGGCTTTGTCTTGACGGTCGCCCAAGACGCCGCCGCGGCGCGAGCCACGATTCACGGCAAAGCGCCGCACATCACCTACTCCGCGCCGGACTCGGGCAGCTTCGAGATGACGGCCCTCGCGGTCGACAGCGACACGAAGCGCGTGCTCGACAAGCTCAGCGACGGCACGGCGAGCTTCACGATCGCAAAGATCGCGGCCAACGGGCCGAAGGGCGCCTTCTCGGTCGCCGATTTGCTGTTCGGGGCCACGATCGGCACGGACGCCGGTTTCATGTCGGTCGGCCTGAAATACGACACCGGGGCGATCGCCGCGACGACCGTGAACCTCTCGAGCGTGCATTTCGATTTCACGCTGCGCCATCTCGACTTGGTGGCGCTCGATGCCCTGAACACCGCCATCTCGGCCGCGAATCAGGACACGACGGCGCCGGCCACGGATCGCGCGGCCAAGACCATGAGCATCCTGCAGCAAGAGGGTACAGCGCTGCTGCTCAAGCAACCCGAACTCGCAATCGATCGCGTGAGCATCGCCACGTCGGGCGGCGAGGCCGTCATCAATGGGGTCGTGCGTTTGCACGATTTTGCCGCGAGCGACCTGGCGCCCGGCGCGGACCCAAAGCTGCTGCTGACCAAGCTCGAGAGCGACCTCGACTTTAACTGTGACGAGGGCCTGCTCACGAGCCTGCCGAGCGGTGTCAATCTCGACGCGCAGCTCAAGGCGTTCGCACAGCAGGGCCTCGTGACCTTCGCCAACGGCAAGTTCCACAGCAAAATCCAGTTTCGCGACGGCCAGCCCTCGTTCAACGGCAAGTCGCTCGGCGGCGGACCGCCCGTGGCGGCACCACCGTCCGGTCGGACCTGAAGCGAGGGCTAGATCTCGATCTGGCGCGCGATCTCCACGACGTTGCGCGCCGGTAGGTTGAAGCGATCGACGGCCTTGACCGCGTTGCGATACAGGAACGCAAACAGCCCGAGCCGGCCACGGCGCAGGACCTTGCTGCCCTGCTTGTGCACGACGAGGTCGCGCGACGCGACGAAGATCGCCGTATCGAGATCGACGGACGGATCGAGCCCCTGCGCCGCGCGCAGGGCGCGCCGCAGATCCGGAATTTCCAGGAAGCCGAAGTGCACGACGACCTGCCACCAGCCTTCCGCGACGACATTGACGACCTGACACGGCGGCCCGCAGCTGCGCGGCGTGTCATCGAATACCACGTTCAGCGTGATCACGTTCTCCGGTAAGGCGCCGAGAAACCGAACATGATCGAGGATCAGTCGCGGCACCTTCTGCGCGCTACGCGTCAGAAACACCATGGTCCCCGGCGAGCGCACGATCGACCCCGCGGCGAGCTCGCGCAAGAACTGCTCGGCCGCCTCGGGCGGCTGGGAGAGCGCCGAACGAACCGCTTCGACCCCCGCGCGCCACGTGATCATGACGAGGAACAAAATGGCCGCGAACGTGAGCGGCAACCAGCCGCCCTCGGCAATCTTGAGAAGATTGGCCGCGAAGAAGCTCAGGTCGACGCATAGGAATACGCCGCCGACCGCGAGCGCCGCGAGCGGCGGCCATCGCCAGACATTGACCATGGCAACGTACAGCAGTCCCGTCGTCAGCAGCATCGTCGTCGCCACGGCCGTACCGTACGCGCCCGCGAGTCGATCCGAGCTTGCGAACGCGATCGTCACGCCCACGGTGCCGAGCATCATGAGCCAATTCACGATCGGCACGTAGATCTGCCCATAAACCTCGTCCGAAGTTTGCCGGATCGCGAGGCCGGGCAGCCAGCCGAGCTGCACGGCTTGGCGCGTCATCGAGAACGAGCCCGTGATGATCGCCTGGCTCGCGATGATCGTCGCGACCGTGGCCAGCACGACCATGGGGTAGACCGCCCAGGTCGGCACGATCGAGAAAAACGGATTGCCGCTGACGCTGCTCTTGTCGAGCAGGTAGGCGGTCTGCCCCGCGTAACTCAAGAGCAGCGACGGCAGCACGACCACGTACCACGACCGGCGAATCGCCCCCTTGCCGAAATGCCCCATGTCCGCGTAGAGAGCCTCGCCCCCCGTGATGCACAGAAACACGCCGCCGAGCACGAGCAACCCCTCCCGGCCCGCATGCGCGAGAAAGTCCACCGCATAGCGCGGATTGACCGCCGCGAGTACAACCGGATGCGCGAGGATCGCGACGAACCCGAGCACGCCGATGACGAGGAACCACAGCAGCATGATCGGTCCGAACGCCTTGCCGATCTTTTCCGTGCCGACTCTTTGCGCGATGAACAGCACGATCAGGATCACGACCGCCATCGGCATCACGTAAGGCTTCAGACGGTCAGTGACCTCGTTGACGCCTTCGAGAGCGCTCAACACCGAGATCGCGGGCGTGATGACGCCGTCGCCGTAGATCAGCGCGGCCCCGAGCAGACCCATGCAGGTCAGCAGTTTGAACTTCGGCGCAAAGCTGTTCGCGCCGATGAGCGACATGAGCGCGAGGATGCCGCCTTCGCCGCGATTGTCGGCTCGCATGACGAACAGACAATACTTGACCGAAATCGTGACGAGCAGCGTCCAGAAGAGCAGCGAAAGGATGCCGAGCGCGCTTTCGGGCGTGAACTTGCCGCCCACGGAGCCCACGATCGTTTGTAGCGTGTAGAGCGGGCTCGTGCCGAGGTCGCCGAACACGACGCCGAGAGCGCTCAGGGTAGCCCAACGCGCGTGCGTAGCGGCCGTCGGCAGGGTGGGGGTCGCTGCGGTGCTCATGAGCTGATGTTCGGCACAATGCCAGCTTGGGCGGCTCGCGGCAACCGCCTCGCGCCACGCGGCTGTTTCATCGACAACGAACCGCAGGGGTAACATAA
>Ga0116231_10008596_pt1 | contig 17829 bp, 19 predicted proteins | sample S1TSphgellanicum_2_FD_89695 | JGI IMG/M metagenome (GOLD analysis project Ga0116231, IMG submission 89695) | Host-associated microbial communities from peat moss isolated from Minnesota, USA - S1T2_Fd - Sphagnum magellanicum MG | ecosystem: Host-associated > Plants > Peat moss > Unclassified...
AAAAAAATAAAAAAAAAAAAAAAAAAAAAATTTAAAAAAAAAAAAAAAAAAAAAAAAAAAAAACTAAGTGTATTAAGAAAGAAGTCTAGGGTTTTTTTACATGTGGTAGAGACAATCGGCAAAAGGTGTATTTGGAACAAAATAGTCACAACTATTGTTATTTCAAGTATGTAATCCCACGTTATTACAAATTTTTAGTATTGTAATAAGATTTATTTTTGTTCCTTGATAAATTTAGTTTTGAATGTTTGAATTGGGCAAGTTGCAATGGTGGCAAATGCAATGGAAGAAATATAATTTCAAATCATATTACATCAAATTTTTTGGGTGTGACACGGTTGCTAATCTAATTGAAAAAGTAGGGAATGTTTTTTTAAAAAAATTGCAATTTGTTGAAACAAGGACATCCAATGATTGATTTTGAAGACTTTAAGGCACTTTTTCAATTTTTGAAAGTTGATTACTATGTACATAAACATTGGTCTCATTCTACATGTTGGATGATGGTTGAAGCAATGCACAACATTATACTACAAGTCATTATAATTGTGGTTTAGAAAACAACATACATTTCAATGAATTGTGACAAAGTTACCACCATTGATAATTAGAATTAGTCGAGTGTGCATGTGTATGTGATGGAAAATTGGAAAATGATCCCAATTCTATTTAACTTACAAAGGTTAAAAATTGTTGCCATTTTTGACAATTTGATTTCCTTGATTGTCAAAAATCTTATTGAGTATGGGGGCTTGAGTGATGGAAATTATAAACAATTTGGGTTGTTTTAAAGTAGATAGGGTTAATGATGGTTTTCAAGGTGTGAAATTCAATGTCACCACTCAATTGATGTTGAAACATGTTATATATGTTTTGGGTGTGCATTGTATGGCACACCACATAAATTTGGCTATTCAAACCTTGAGTGGTTTGAATTTTGGTAACCAAGATAAAATCCTTATTCTTTTCTACACATTATTTTAAATGACATGTTGAATAAACTAAGCTTGTTGAATTTCTTGGATGCAAGGGTAGCAAGATTCTAAAAAATGTGAGAACACATTAAATTTCAATGTTGTCATTATCCAAAAAAGTCTTGGCTAAGTATTGCACTTTGGTTGTTAAGATGGTTTAAGACAATGTGGTTGTTTAAATAACCAAGGTTAACTACAAAGTTCTATGTGATCTGAAGACCTTCCTAGTTCTTGTATGCATCATGTTATTGTTAGAAGCAACACAATGAATATCAAAGTTTGTGCAAGGGCAACAAACTTTGATTTATGACTTTGTTTCTACCATGAAGTTGGTTGAAATATATTTTTTCAACATATACTATGATCAATGTTGGGCCCAAGCTTCTCATTCCACATCATTTTTTTTTCTTGAACTAGTTGATCGTTGGTAATGTGGTGGACAAAACTTGTTTCTTAGGTTGAATATGTTGTTTTCAATTTTGGTCCATAAATGTATATGGTCCATTGGACAATGTTAATCATTGGTGTTATGGGCATTTCGACCAAAAAGGTTTGGGCAAAAGTTGCGGAATTTATCAAAGCAGAATGTTCATTAGTTGGCATTGTTGTGGATAGTTAGGAATAATCTTGAAATTGTCAAGTTTTACATTGAACGAATGTTATTGTTAGTTTTTTCTTTGTTGTAGTAAGTGGCAATTCAACCAACCTTAAGTTTAGTTCACTTTCTTTTCAACATTTGTAAACAATTGCAAAATCCCTTTTTGGTCATCAACCATAGTCAATGGATAGTTGGCTAGATGAATAAGAATTACATCATTTACTTCTGGGCAACCGACTATTAACAAAAAGTTTGCAATGTGTCATTGGAGGAAGAATGATGGTTATGAATCATAAGACTAAACAATGCAATTACTTGGAAGGTGATGATACAATGGGATTTGGTGAAGCACATCTTTGTGAAATTTGGTTTGTGAAGTTTGTACACCATCACTTACAGATGTTACTATCATAAATTGTCTACCATCTAGATTGTTTTTCTTTTATGTGCATAAATCCACTATACTAAAAATATGATACAAGAAAAGTTCAATTTTTTACATCCCCACTATTCAAGAACAACACACATTCTTGTTGTTTTCTTTCTTTTTTTTTTCTATTATTCCCATGCTATTGTGTAGGTCTCTTAGACAATGGAAAATCGAAAGCCACTCACCTTTTTAGTTGGTTTATTAGAGCTTTGATTATTTTGGCTAGATGTGTGGTTTCTTGGCCTTGCCCACCGAGGCAAGGATATTGTGCTTAGATTCATTATAGAGTATAAGTAACTTAAGGGATTTTTGGCTACTAGGTAATAGGTCTATTTTTATATGAGGATTTTTGAAAGATGATATTTTGGCTTGTGTTGAAACTTGAGATTACTTATAGAGTTATAATATAACTTGCATGATTTTGGTTTCTCTTAGAGGATTTTTTGAAAATTATAATTTTTGCACGATGAAATATTTGAGTTTCCATAATTCTTCTTTTGCCTTAAGATACTTTTTTAATGTAAATGGCAAGGCCACAATGTAACACACCCCTTGTTTCCTTTTGGTTGCAAGACTATGATGCTAAACCTCATTTAGCCTTTCACAAACGTAAACTTAATTTGATGAAGCTCAATTCCACATATACAACTTCAAACAAAAATCAATGATGTAAAATTTATATAATGGTTTAAGTGTCGTTTGTTGTGCATGGTTATGAGACACAAGCAAGCATAGATCAACTACTTTTCACATTCAATAATCACAAAACTTTCCATGTTAAAAAAATTATTGTCACATATATTACATTGCTCAAAATCCAATAGCCAATCGAACTTAAATATTGAAAAATAATTTAGCCACTTGAACATACTACAAAACTTCCAGAATTTGTTGCTAATAAATTATGAAAATACACAAATTATGATAGCCACATATAAAGAGAAATTTTTTCTATGTTTGAAGAACCGGACCTGCACGGTTCTTTCAAAAAGTGAGAACCGCCCAGTGTGGTTCAAAGTTACGAATTACGGGACATCTTCTCCAGAAGCCCGTAGAGCTCTTTCTCTTTGGAAGCATGTAGTTTGTATCCGGCGGTTCTTTTAGTATTCCCCGCGAATCGCAACGGGTCCCGTTTCTCGCGAGGGGAAAAGAGCGGGAGAACGCGAGAGAGAGAGCTACATTTCCCGGGTATCACGCGGGTATTTTTTCTTGCGAAAAGGAAACTAGCGGGATAGAGCGCGAGAGAGGGCCATTTCCCGGGTATTACACGGGGCATTGTTTCTTGCGAAGAGAAGAGAGCGGGAGAGACTACGAGAGAGCCTCGGGAGAGACAGTCTCGTTATGTGCGTCTGCGGTATGCGTGCGAAGAGTTTCCATGTGAGATAGGATGAGAAGAGTAGCCCAAGGGAAATGGTGGAGGGGAATGGGGAAGCACAATAACAACGTTGCCAGTCAGGGAGAGGAAATGATACAATCGCTGGTGAATAATGACACGGAGTGCGTGCACGAATTGCAGCAGTTTCTGGAGCGTCATCTGGCAGCGGACTTGGAAGATCTATTGCGCGCTTCAAACGAGTACCAACATTATCCTCTGGTTGTCGAGTAAGGCTCTCTCTCTCTCTCTCGTCGCTTGTCGGTCAAGTGCTTTCTCTCTTCGATTTCAGTTTCTCGTCGCTTGCCGGTCAAGTTCTTCTCATTCTTCGACTTCAGATTCTCGTCGCTTGTCGGGCAAGTGCTTTTCATATCTTCAATTTCAGGTTGCCGTCGCCTGCAGGTCAAGTGCTTTTTGTTCTTCGACTTCAGTTTCTCGTCGCTAGCCGGTCAAGTGCTTTGTGTTCTTCGACTTTGATGACGATGATCTTAACGTGTCTTAAGAGTTTGTGAGAAATCGCGTCACAAGAGAGCCGAGTTCTTCTTTGCTCCAAGGACTTCGAAGTCGCTAGGTTTTTGCATTGTTGATAACCGATCCACTTTGTCCACTTTTCCTGAACTTACTCCATAGTTTGCGCATGCAAAATTGCAAATGCAGATGCAAATTTTGCAAATTCAAAGTGATCCTATTTGCTTCCTTTCGCAGATATGCTGAATTCCTGGATGCAAGTCCGGTGCTTGGCAATCTTCTTTTCTTCCATCCACAGAAACTCTTCCCTCTTTTCGACATCGCAGCATGTGAGGCGCAGGTTGAGACTTTCTTCTTCTTAAGGAAACCCTGTTACTCTCTCAATTCAATTACTATTGGTAGCAGCTCCTCATAGTGTTTGCAGCGATTGTGTATTGACAGACGGAGGTTTAAAGGGAAATGGCCTCACCTTATGAAGAGAAACTGCTGATGTGATGTGTGAGCTTTTTGTAGAATGTGGTTTTGGAGGCCCACAAAAAGCGGGAGGGTATGACTGTGAAAGAGAATGTACATATACGAGTAAGTGTGCATGGTTCAGCTCTTGAATGCCCTGGTAAGCAGCTTTCCCTTTTCCAGTTTTTACAGTTGAATGTTGAATAACATCTGAGAGGGATTGTACCTGAGAATTTCATGATGCCTCTCAGCCAAACTAGACAAGACAGGACATGTGATTCTGGAGAAGCTAGAAGGTTCTTGAGTCAGCTATGTTGCTGCACAAATGGCCTGGATACCTGTGGATTCATTTCTTTGTTTTCATGCAGAGACACATCCTAGCATTGGGTGCATCCGTGTGAAGGATGTGGGTCATCTGCTCACATTGAAAGGAACTGTCATCAGGTCTGGGGCAACCAAGATCCTAGAGGGTGAATGTGAGTATGAGTGCACCAAATGTAAACACAGGTCTGCTCTGACCCTTGCTCCATATCCCACATTCTTGGGTATCCACTGAAAGTAAGATCAAGTATGAGCCAAGTTTACTGTCCAGAAACCTTTGCCCTGAATTGCTGAACCCAGAATGCTGGTAATTATAGAACCATTGAGCACATGGATTAAAAGCTCCTGATAGTTTCTGCTGACATGCTTGCTGACAAATGACTTGCTTGCCCTCACTTGCATCCAAGTTATCATTTGATCAATAGGCTAATGGGTTTTTATTACCCCTATGATGCAGCAATCAAGGTGCTTAGTCATTCTAAAGCTGATTGGAATGTGAAACTTTTCAGATTCAAGGTTGAACCAGAGCTGGACATGAGCAACTCCATTCAGCTCCCAGCAATGTGCCCCTCTGTGGTAAGCTTTGATATATTTTCTTAAAGCAAGATTGTGATAATATTCTACTTCAACTTGACTTTTCTTGACAAGGTGTTGATGACCTTAATCTTAGGTCTCCTGGTTGAACTGAAAGCAGGGACTCCATTCTGTTTCTATCAACAGACAGGAGCTCTGGGAAGAGTTGGAATTTTTTTTGGGGGTCTATGCACTGAATTGCTTGTGCTTCAAAATGTGCAGAAAGCTAAACCATGCACTGGTGTAAAGTTTGTACCTATTGAAGGATCAGCAGTGTGCCATGACTACCAAGAAATTAAGATCCAAGAAAGCATGCAGACACTTGGAGTTGGCTCTGTACCTCGTTCCATTGTTGTTGTCCTTGAGGATGATTTGGTGGACTCTACAAAGGCTGGTGGTAAATTAAATGCTGCTACATGTTTCTTTACAGAGGCCACTCTTTGTGAAATCAATGAATTATGTGGCATTCCACTGAAGCTTTCCCCTCGTGCACACAGATGAGGTTACAATTACTGGTGTACTCTATTCCAACTGGCGTCCACCTTTCAAAGATGTCCGATGTGACCTCGAACTCATGTTCCATGCTAACTATCTCAAGTACTCCTTTACTTTTCATTCTCCTTTTAGATTTCACAATCTTTACCTTGCAAGATTTCTTTCAGGTCCTGATGTAGCCTTCATTTTAGTTTCAAATGTCAGTTTGATACTGAACTACTTTTTTGAGCTATGCCTCTTGACTGCTAGCGGATATTATGTCTCAGTCTTCTCATTGGCAGCATCAAGTCAATAACCCAAATAGACAGACCCCATAGCCACCTTGCAATTGGTGTTTGATTCAGAACTAGGCCATGCTAGATGTTCTCTACTGTAGCCAACCCAGCTACAAGAGGGGTCAATGGGGCAACTTATCACTGAAAACCATGTGGGTACTTGGGATGAAACCTTGGTAGAGTGTTGGGCAATAGTGTTGACCCTATTGCAGCTGTAGACCACCTCTGAAATGTATACAGCAGACCTATAACTTAGCCACTCAGTGATGCTTAGTTGCCGTACTAGGTGCATGATTGTTTGCCTTAAGTTTGGAGCAGATTGTTTTGTACATATCTACACACCCTGTTGGAATTTAATGCAATCAGTGTGGAGTAATGGCAGCTAGTCACTGGCATTCAGGATCAATGTGATGGTCTGACACTTTCAGAGTCAGACAAGGTCATGACAGATCTCATCTTGTCATATTTTTGTGGGTTTGGCTGGAAGTGATACAAATTTGTTTGGTTACCCAGATGTTTTTGTGCAGTCTCTCTTTGCAATCATGTTGGCAGTTTGTACAGAAAGACTACAGATTACCAAGCTGCTATTTATCATTGTTCTGTGACAGGAAAGCAGATGAGCTCAAGGCATCTATTGATGTTTCTGAGGAGGTAGTGCAGCAGTTTGAAGAATTTTGGCAACATTATCGTGACAAGCCCTTCGAAGGTTGTCACTAGCTGCCTGTCCAAGATCAAATGGATTTCTCACGCAATGAATTGTTAAGAAGTACATGCACAAGGAAAGTAAATTCTTTTTTCCTTGAACTTCTAGACATTTGAACAGACCACATGGCTTTTGGTATGGTCAAATTGGTGAGTAGTACATGAACAAATCTAAAACTGTGAATTTCTGTCCCCAGGTCGCAACACTCTATTGCGCAACATCTGCCCCCAGGTGTATGGGTTATCCACTGTCAAGCTTGCAGGTCTGTGTCTGGTGAAGCCAGGTTCATTCTCCATGCTGCTGAGTGAGAGGGAAGATGAAAGAAATGAACGGGAATTGTGCCACGAGCATGACCTGTTTTACATGGGAACTGGGTTGTGAGCCTAATCATTGAAAACACATGGTACAATTGGGACTCTGTTATGTAATGTGCTGATGTGCCAGGATCTTTGAATCTAAAGTGTATTTGGTTTCACGCAGTTGCACTAACACTGATAGGAGGTGTTCAACATGTGGATTCCTCGGGCACAAGAGTACGGGGAGAATCCCACCTGCTCCTTGTTGGCGATCCAGGTCAATCTTCTCACTCTCCTATGCTTCTCCAGGTCCTCAAATCACCTACATCCTATTTAAGTGATGCTCTTCTACAGTCAAGGCTAGCAGTCATGGGCATTGAGGTCTTTTAGTGTAGGTGATCCGCTGAAGAGGTGCCCTGAAGAAGGTGCTGCTGTATGCATGACAGGAACTGGGAAGTCACAATTCCTGAAATATGCAGCTAAGCTGAGTCATCGATCAGTGATGACTACAGGCATTGGCAGCACCAGTGCTGGACTAACAGTGACTGCAGTGAAGGATGGAGGTATAATTCTGATCTTTTCCCCTGAACCACTTGCGGGTCCCAGTTTGTTGAGAGCTCCACTCACTTATGTTGCAAAGCAGGTGAATGGATGCTGGAAGCGGGTGCTCTGGTGCTGGCAGATGGTGGCCTCTGCTGCATAGACGAGTTTGACAGGTATTCCCATGTCGAGATGTGATGCCTAGTTGACCTGAGGTGACAAAAGGATACTAACACACAAATTTCTGCTCAGTATTCGAGAGCCAGACAGAGCCACCATCCATGAAGCAATGGAGCAACAAACCATAAGTGTTGCCAAGGTATGAGTCAGCTTCTACTGTGTAGGGATTGAAAGGGTGATTGCAGAGTTGTTAGCTGTGTAAAATTGATATTCTTTCTGCAGAACATCATAAACAACTGGAATATATCTGTCAGATGCTTCTAAAGGATAACAGGTTCTTTGAGGGGGCGACATTTGTGTAGATGCCAATACCCAGGAGTTATGACACAGAGAAAGTTCCTTTCTATACACATGAGAGATGCAGGATGTGCACAGTTGTTTGGTTTTTCTCTTGACACTACTTGATTGAACCATACAAATGAGAAATGTATTGCAGGCTGGGCTAGTGACAACACTCAACACTAGGACAACTGTGTTTGGAGTCACAAATCCCAAAGGTCAATATGATCCTTTTCAGAGTATCCATTCAACATTTTTAGAGTATCTTTGCTGCTAGTCGGTTCTTGTATTTCCTAACACAAGAAAAGTGCAAGTTGTAGAAAGACTGATCCTGATTGTTGGTAGGTTTGTCAGTCAGGCTTTATGCACGGGCAATTCCTTAACCTGTCACAGCTCTATCTGTGAACACAACATTATCTGCACCACTTTTAAGCCGATTTGACATTGTACTGGTCCTTTTAGACACCAAGAGTCCTGAGTGGGACAAAATTGTCTCATCCCACATCTTGTCAGAGGTAAGTCCATGACATGGTCCTTATTCTTATATACTTTGTTTTGGACTTTCAGCTTTCCATGTTCTTCCAACCGTTCATACCCTGTTCTTGTTGGACACCATTAGCACATCATATTTTGGGGATTACGAGGGTCTGTGGGAACTGTCATTTATGCATAATTAGGACCAAACTCATTTGTTTGCACGAAGTTATTATACCGAATGCTGTTTGTTGCTTCTGCATATATGGATTCAATCTAGAATTATATTTGGCAGTGGGATTGTTTGCACAGCATACAAAATCAGCAGACTTATGTGGAGGCAATGGTGTGGCTACAATTTGGACCATGGCCATGTTGCAAAGGTCAGTTAAACTTCGAAGGTTCCCTTCTACTTCTTACGAGTTTGTACCTGCATGCTACACATTCCTCAATAAACACATGGGAATTTCTGATGCATTTGCATGTGCTCAAATACACTTATTGGCTAGATGTCAGTAGCTAGATTGACTTCTAACTGCTTTGACAACCAACCATGGAATGGTTAGGAATCTGGCTTTTAAACACATGACCGTAATGGAAAACACTGAATGTGACAGTTACATTCGATATGTGCGGCAGAACTTCAATCCTGTGCTAACAACTGAGGCTGAAAGAGTGATTAGCAGCTATTACCAGCACCAGCGGCGATCAGCTTCCCCAAATGCAGGTGACCGTTCTCTGCCTATGTTTCTGGGCTGTCTACCACCAATTTGTATGTATGGATTTATTTCTGTCTCTACTGTTTGACATGCCTTCATGTAGTTACTCTCTGTCCTGCATGAAATCTCTGTGTGGTCTGTGATCATGCAGCTTTGTCATACTGACCCCTCCTGTGTCCTCATATGCTGTGATATTTTGTAAGTTGTAATCCAGCCTTTAGTAAGCGGTCTGTCTCTTTCCATGAAGAGACGTAACAGTTTTTTTTTTCATCCACTAGTGTGGGATACAGTTCCTCCTTGTTTTGTTGGTTTGAATAAGATGCAGGTTTAATAGTTTTTAAGCTGAGTCTGGATCTTCTGTTGGACTTGCAGCGAGGACCACTATACGCATGCTTGAAAGCTTGATCCGACTTGCCCAAGGTATGAGTTGATAGATAATGAGATAGATAGTAGTTTCCTCACGTGAGCTCAGAACATACCATTTGCACACTATCTCATTGGCTTTCAGCAAGTTGCAATGTCCAATTTGGTCTGTGTTTTTCAAATTCTGAAAATTCAACCTGGTGTGCTTAGGTGACCAGCATCTTGAATTGTGTGAGTGTTATGGCTTGGGTGCAGCACATGCAAGGTTAATGTTCAGGAGTGAGGTGACACAGTCTGATGCAATTGCAGCAGTGGTGTGTATGGAATCCTCAATGACCACATCAGCTATTTTAGATGGCATGGACAATGTGCTTCATTCAGGCTTTCCTGAAAATCCCGATGAAGAATGTATCCTTTTTAACTCCATTGTTAATTCTAAATATGTGCAATCCTTTGGCTTTCATTGTTCTCATTGACTCCAAGCAGACATGCGACAAGAGCAGGAAGTCTTGGCAAAACTAGACCTGCTTTGAAACCTCCATCAGAATTTGTTGCCTCTGATCTGGTGCTAGACAGCCTACAGAAATTGGCTTGGAAGCCATAGGTGTGACAACATGATGCAGTTGGATACATTCGACATGGATGTACATCTCTTAAACACTGACGTATATCTGCATTGTGAGCTCAAAGCCCAAGCCCTGTGATGTCTACACAGAATTTTATTCATTCCAAAATAGATTAACAAGATTGTATTTGCTTGGCATGAAGTTTAGAAACAGCTCCTTTCCTAGCTCCCATTTCCTGGATGGAAATATTTTCTCTCCTTTGCTTTCATATTTTTGCTGTTTATCTGTGATTCCATTTTGTGGCTTGGCTTGTTAACAGTTTCTTTGCAGTCCTAAGTATGCATTTTGTTCTCTTCGCAAAGGACATGGAGAAATGTACATGAAGACTTTGGGTCCTGGACCAGGGCTGCTTTGTTTGCAATGGTTTTACCCACATGGTAGGGTTTTGCTTTTGGTTGTTTGTTGGACAATCCAACTTTGTATGATGAAAGATTGAACAAAAGGCTTGGACTTTAGCTCTTGCAGGTTGACCCATGTTCTGAAATGGCCCCCCTGATTTTAACTCTGCAATGTGACCTGTACATACACAAAATTGACCAGAAATGAACACCCAAATGTGAAAGTTTATTAAAAATTTCTTGGGCTTGAAATTTGGCAAAATTTTCCCCCAAAAAACGGGGAAGGTGTAACCAATCTATATACTGAAAAAACGGTGTTTGTTCCATTCATACCAATCTCTTTCAGGTCTAATTACTTCACTCGTGTTTCCTAATAAGGACATTATACCTTTTTTCTACTCACTTACATGAGTATGAAAAAAACAAATTAACATGTGGTTTTTCATGTTAATGTTATGTACATTTGAGCTCCGTGTTGTTGTGCACTACTAGTGACAATCAATTATTTAATTTTTTTCTTATGTTTTCATGTATACATGTCAATATTAAGTTCAAAATTGTAAATTGAAATGAATTGAACTAAAAAACAATATTTTTCTTTTTTGGATTCAACATGGTTACTGTTCTCATTGAAATGTCAATCGAATTCAAACTAATTCAGTTTGAATTCAACCAGATTATGAAAATTGAATTATGAAAAAACAATTTTTTATTTGTCTTTTACATCTTCATGTAAGTGTGGGTTAGTGAAAGAATGGAGGTAATTAAATAATTCAAACATTCAAATAATTGTAGCTTCAATTCCTTCGACTCTTATTGAAATGAGATTCTTAAAAAAATTGATTTAAAAGATTATGCAAGAATTGATTATTAAAATAGAACACATCAATTCTAAACCAAATTAAAAATTTGATAAAAAATTCCTTTTTGAGATATAAAATGTTTTTAATTAAATTCTCAAACTTATTTTCCAAACTTCAATAAGGGTTTGATGAAGATTTAATAAATTAAAAATAATGAAATTAATTTTTAATTAATTAATTAATTAGTTTGTATTGTTGTTGCCTTCTTCTGGTATGGTCAGTCATTTGTATTGCCAACTGACGGTGGAGAACAAGGTTGAGATGCGAATCAACGGTGGTGAAAATCGGCAGTTACGGTCTGGAACGGGCCCTGGAAGAAACACCGTTACAAAATCCGGAATGGCCAGTGTCGGTGGAACGGGCCTGTTTCGTTCCATGATAGTGAATGAGGACACTAACAGTGGGGAGAGAGATGAATGAATGAATAAATAACGCAAAGAGATGGATGAATATGCAATACTTGAGATGGATGAATATCGCAGCAAAGAGCATGCAAGAGGTGTTCCGCACCGTCGCCGTGTCCGCGCTGCTGCACGCGCGGGAGACGACGGAGAAAACCAATCCGAGAAAAAACAAAATCGCAGAAGACGCAGATTTGCGAGCGCTGGATTGAGTGAGTGAGTGAGTGAGTGAGCCTGCGACGGGGTCGTGTTTATGTTGTTTTGTTTTGTTTTTGCTGTGTTTTTTTTGGTAAGAAGAGGAGAGAGAGAGAGAGAGAGATGGAGAGTGGGAATGGAAGTGTGGATCGCTGGGAGGATGCAACAACAGCAACGGGGAGCGGGACGGGACTGGACGATTGGACAGAGGGAAGCTTCGACGTCGGCAGCAGCGATGTCGAGATTCTGAAACGTGTGTGGCGTAATGAGAAAGCAGCTCCCGACATCCTGCCATATGAAGCTCGTCTCATTGAACGTGTCCACGAGCAGATCCTCCTCATGGTAAGCCACATGCATTTTGCTTACGCTAATTGCAGAACAGAGCAGAGCAGTGCAGTTCGTCCTAATTCTCCTATGATACTTCTTTCTTCCCTATGATCTTCTGCCCGCCTAGACAGACAGTCAGACAGACAGACAGACAGAGGGGGGAAGGATCCTCATCATCAGACTGAAATTGCGCCATGGAGAGAGAGAGAGAGAGAGAGAGAGAGTTCGTCGGCATTGCAGAATCCGTCTTCTGTTTGGCGCCAAAATCCTGTTCCCAAGGGTTCCTGCATCTTTGCTACGATTTCAACTGAACTTGAATGGCATGCATGGAAAAAGGAGGTATAGCTGAATTTTCTTTGCTTTCTTTCTTGCACATAGTACTTGGCTTTTAAAAGGAAGTGTTCATTTTTTTGGTTACAGGAAGACAATACTGCAGAAATTTCCAAAACAGTTGATGATCTCATGCTCTCTATTTATCAAATGGATATCAGTCGCACAACGTTTCTGCTCAAAGCTTACCTAAGAACTCGACTTGGTAAGGTAAGTATATGCTTCTTCAATGACAATGTGTTCAAATGCCGCTCGAGGATTGGGATTAGGGTTTTGATCTCTATGTCAAGATCAAGCTTGTGCACATGTCCACCATGTCAATTTTCCAATCGTCCAAGAATGGACAAGACTTGACATGTGCAGACTTCAGAACCAAGAGTCATTCATTGCTTTCAGTTTATTTCTATGTCAAGATCTAGCTTGTGCTTTAGATCTTCCATAGGTTTTTTGGCTTTGGATCAAGCTTGCACAAGTCCACTGTGTCAATTTCCCAATCCAACAAGAATGGACGAGACTTGTTGACATGTGCAGATGTCAGTGGCAAGAGGCAATGCTTTCAGTTTATTTCATGCAAGCCAGCAAGTTCTTTTGGTTGCTGGCTATGGGTGGTGGTTCTATGTTTTCAAATTTAGTGTTTCCATCTACTTGGCCGGGCTTTGCGGGAAGGGGTGCTGCAGATTGAGAAGTTTGTGATGCATATCATTAGGACACCTGAGTTGTGGGAACGACTTTCTGAGCAGGAGCAAGGTTATGCTCAAAGGTGGATACACTAGAAAGTGCCTACCCAAATGCTTTTGATGCATCCAAGTGGTTTTTGAGCATCAGACAGTTTTTATAACTCTCTCTATTGTTGTTTGTGTATGACCAGTGTCAGGGGTGTGTGGTTACACAGGTATGTTGATGCCCTGTCCAAGCACATGAAGAACTGTGTGCTGGACAAATTGGAGACAGCTTATTGCTCAATGGTGAAACAAGCGGAGTCTAGTGAAGGTGATGACATGAGTATCCATTCCATCAAAGTCAGACTACTTTATGAATGCACAGCAGTTTTCTGGTTTAGACTTTTTCCATGAGAATGATGACCTCTGGTTTTGTTGCAGTCAGCAGAATTGACATACATTGTGCACAGGTTTGCAATAGAAGACCATTATTTTCTTACTGAATGGGGAATGAAACTACAGAAACATTAATGCTGTGTTGTTGTCCTCTAGTAATGTTTGCCATTGAAAGTGGTAGCTAAAGTGTTTCAGGATGCAGTGAGGGTACATCTTTCTTAACAAACTCGCAGTTTTGGAACCCGATCTCGATACCTATGTTTTTTGCAGAAGCAAAGGTGCAGTTGGTTCCTTCCAACTTGATGAGAGGTATCATCTACACATTCTGACTAGATGATGTGTAGATGCATAGGTGTGGTATATGTTTCAATCTTGTTGCTCTCCCATACCTGGGAAGGGCACAAAAGTAAGGTCTTGGAAATGATAAATGCAAGAGATATCTAGGCTTGGCATGTTAGAAAGCTTTGTTTTCTGTGGATTATGATCCCAAGTTTAATCAATCTAAAGCAGGCTTGCCAAGAGTACACAAAGGAAGGAGCAATGTCATGATTTTGTCAAAATTAAATTATTGCTCAAATGTTTGGCCTGCTTGTTTGCCAGAGGTGTAGAGTTTTGATGAATGACATGGAGTGTGAATTGGATGGGTGGCAGGGGTTATGAAAGTGTGGATTTGATGCTTGATGATCTTTACATTCTCAGATACAGGCCTGTACAGGGCTTGCTGGCAGCAGACCGCATTGAGCTTGTATGACACTCTCCAATTTTGAACTTTGGTGCATTTTTCTAATTGCCCCAATATGAGTGGGCACACATTGCTCTGTGACCACTCTATACGATTGTGGGCTCAAAAATTCCTTGCCATCCAGCTTATGAGTAAGGTACAGTTGTGGCCTCCTTTGTTGATGTAAGTTTGGTCAGGTAGAAATGGTGTCCCTAGTGAGGGCAAGGGAAGGAAGGTATAGCTGAAATGATCTGAGTCAAACTTTTAATTCTACTCTTGCAATGCAGTAGCCATTTCCACTGCAGAATTTGGCCAATATCCAGTGTTGCAATTTGTGATTCAAATTTCTTGATATCAATGCAGTTTCAGTCTCATCAATTCACAGATTAACTTCAACAATTGTTATTAGGTATCACATTGTTTGCCTTCATTTGCATCTGTCTTTGTGGACAATGAGAAAGAGAAACGAAGTGAATACCCACCAAGGTAAACATCTAACAAACAAACTCCTAAAGCACTTACTGCCTCAGATGAGCATTAGTTGTTTGAGAGAGTCGCTGGGTAGATAGACTACATATGTTTGCCATGTCCATCTCTTGGATTTTGACTTTCTCAAGACTTCCATTTTCCAGGCCTCCATTTCTATTTCATCATTTATTCTTCCTGATTTCTGACATTCCTGCTCCAGATGCTATCTTATATTTAACTCTCCCAGATCATGTATTTCTTAACATTCATTTCAACCAATATCTTCCCTGTATCCCAACTTCCCTGAATTTCCCATCTTCCGCAAGATGAATATCTATTACTATTAGACACAATCTAAATGCAACATCAGGCTCAATGTTGTTATAGGACAATGTGCAGAACGAGTATAGAAAAATCTTTAGATGGACTTAATTTCATGATCAAACTTGTTTGGCTATGTCAAATCTCTCTCTCTCTCTCTCTCTCTCTTTTTGGGGCCTTCCAAACTGTTTATTTCTAACTATTGTTTACTTTGTAACATTGTTTTATGCAACTTCACCATATTGGATCAAGTAAGAACCAATTGCACCTTCAAGATTATGTTTAGTTCTTCAATCCCAACAACTTCAATTCTGTATCTCTAAAAAGTTTATATATACAAATCCAATACGATTGATAGTGCACAATTCAACTATTGTACAAGTTTCAAATCTTTCAACCTCCATTCTGATGGAGTTTGGGTGGGCTATGGTGGTGGCAATGGCACATAGTGAAAGCATTATCGGTTGAAACTAATAATGAGGAAAATGAGAAATAATACATTTGCTAACATAATTCTCTCCATATGTGATATGGGGTTGTAGACAGTGCACCACTTTGGAGGAGAATTGAATTTTGTATTTACCCAACCATGGAACTATATGACTATATGCTTCATCGAGTTCACACATCAATAGTTTGGAGATCCTATTGTAGTTGATCAATTTAGAAATATATTACCTATTTGGAAAGTACAACGTGGACTTGTTGGGCCGAGTGGTGGTGCAACCCATTCCAAACATTAACCTTGATTGGAGTGAAGCTATTGGGTGAAACACATGTGCATACCATTTCACCCAAGCCACAAAACTAGCCCTTAAATGGAACTTGATGTACCTAGCTATTGTATAACAATTATTGGTGGTTGAATGGACATTTTGCACAAGATCTTTATTATTTCCCCCAACCCAAGTTTTGCAATCCCAAATTTGCAATTTGGTTGATGAACAACACATTCATCATACATAATTATGGCTTGAACTCCACAAATTCCATGTGAAACCTCTCTTTTGATTCTCTATAGCATGCATATGAAATTTGGAAATCATGTGTTGCAACCCAAAATTGTGACATGTCGCCATGTTCATTGAAAAAAAATTCAACAAAGGAAAATGCATGAAAGATCTTTACAAGTCCTTAAATAGCCTTCATTCGCATATCATTGAACTTCTACTTCGCTTGTACCAATTGCTTAGACTTAGTTGTAAGCCAATCAATGTTCAAAGGCCATATCACCATGAACTAAATAAACCATTCCTTTTGAAGATAAGTTGAATAGATTTTTTCCACTCAACATGCCCATAAAATCGAGCCCATATTTTGTGAAGTATCAAGATTTACGATACTTCTATATTAGCAAACAAAATGATTAGATAATAGTAGACTTGAAAAAGCTTGAACAACAATCAACCACGCAAAACAAACATGTAAGCATCACACTGTCGCCTACTCAACACACCAAACAAAGCCCGATGTGAGATATTTAACATCTCACCCATTCCTTGTACCCTACCATTTAGTGAGGAATTGGTTTTCATGGTGCAATTTAGGGTTTTCAGTTTTCATCCCAACCTTTGCTTTAAGTACTCACAAAAGGTTGGAGACTGTTGGCTATTAGAGGGGAGTGAACAAGCTAGAACCAACAATCGAATTCAATCATGTCTAGCTTTGAAAAGATTTTGCTCATTGGATTCAACAATGAAGCCAAAGCAACTCTCATGACGATCTAAACCAATGTTGTTTGCTTCAACACATGTCTATCCAATGATTAGTAAAATTTGAAGATTCCATGTCCAAATGAAATAGTTCACAAAAAAAATTTCAATAATATAATTAGTGTTGAAGCTACCAAGGTCCTATGGTACATCACATATTCATGTTGACAAATCATATTTGATAAAGTTATGGGTCCATAACACATTTGTGAGGCAAACTTTGTGATTTCATTCACATGTATAGAAAGTATAAAATGTTGTATACAATAATTTGATGTTAGTGTAATATGTGTTGTTACCACATTCAAGCATGAAGGCATTTGAGGATGAGGCATACATGATAAGTTCATTCTTGTTCTAATAAGGAGCCAAAATGAATGGAAGAAAGGCTAAATACTTAGCCCTAACTTATAAGAAATCCTCATATGAAAGTGCAAAGATTGATATATAGACATGTACATGCAAGTTTTCGCAACTTCTAGCAAATAATGAGCAAGTGAGCTTGCTCTTTGGATGTGGGCAAAATTTTCAAACTAACTCAAACCCACATTATACTAGACTGAACTCACACCCCAGTTTACAAGATTGAGGTTCCTCAATCAAGTTGACATCACAATTTTTATTTATTTATCCAATTATTTTGATATTGAAAATTTTATGTTTTCTTCAAAAACTTTAGCAAAATTAGTCAAATTTTACATTAAAAAATATATATTTTGTTAAAAAAATGATAAAACTTAGTGAAATTTAAAAACCATTGATTCACATAATTAATTCAAATTCTTATCTTTTCAACCTATGTCCCATTGCACGCTTTATAAAATGAGTTCCCACAATGCCTCTATCCCAAGTTTGGGACAAATCCAACAAATAAAACACCCATCATAGATGCCATGAATTTTTTTTTATTTAAAAAATTCTCTTTTTTTTGGTCCATCAATTGTCCAATGTAACAATCA
>Ga0116231_10008597_pt1 | contig 17827 bp, 16 predicted proteins | sample S1TSphgellanicum_2_FD_89695 | JGI IMG/M metagenome (GOLD analysis project Ga0116231, IMG submission 89695) | Host-associated microbial communities from peat moss isolated from Minnesota, USA - S1T2_Fd - Sphagnum magellanicum MG | ecosystem: Host-associated > Plants > Peat moss > Unclassified...
AAAACTTGAGAATCCTATGTGGCGGGGGAGCGGGCCAGGTTCCAAAAAGATTGGGGGTGAGGGAATCAAATGGCCCCTTCTGAGGAAAAAAAAAAAAAAAAAACTCGGAGTACACCCCCTCACTAATTAATAGAAGCATGAATAATTAAGTACCCCATACTACTTCTAGTAGGCCTCACTCCAAAGCTGTAGGTACCATTGTGTGGAGGTTTATACCTAGTTGAACTCTATGTATTAGAGTTGTCCGTAAAGTCATGCGATTAGTGAGCATGAACGACCAGTGACGACATAATAGGGCATCGAACGCATAACTGGGACCCAAACTGACTTTTATGCTGTCTTTCTTTTTTCCTGAACGCCTCCACTGCTGCTGCATATATTTGTCACTCCTCTTAGCTGTACAACTATTATTATTACTCTGGAACCTTGTGCATTAAATGCTGAGTTTTAGCATTTCTGTACCCAGATTTAATAAAATTTCCTTACTTTGCAGATACCACTTTGCTTGGCACTCTTATCACGTGGTGATATACCTATATTTAGGCTGGTCATGTCGTTCCTGAAACATGAGTCTAATCATAACATACACCTCATGCTTCATGATGGGTATGGACTTTTAGGACCACAAAGTGGGAAACAATCCTGAAATGTGGGGCCAGACTTGGCTACCACCTTATCCTTGGGCCCCCTCACAAGTCATGACCCACACCAAAAAGAAGAAGAAATCCTTTCATTGTTGTTGGGCTGGTGGTGTCATGGCTGCTATCTCATCACCGAGTGAAGCAACTCAGAGGAATTTCCTTGTTTAAAAGATCATCCCTCCAAAACAGGACGATATGACACCTAACTCCCTAAAGAACTCGTAGAAGTGTTTTAGCGCATGTGGAGGGCACCTTGCGTGTAAAGTTTTTCCTCTCCTCAAACAAAATCGCAACCTACTAGATCGTTAGGTTAGATAAGAAACTCAAAATGGAGGCCACTTTTAAGGACTAGGCATAAGAACACTCCCATTCCCAAGCCTCATGATCTAAGTATGTTTAGGTTCATGAACACTTTGCCTCATACTCTACAACAAGTAAAGCCCATCCCTAAAATTTACATTCCCAAAATGCGGGCCATCCCTAAAATTTACATATGCCCCCATAGTTGTTAATGCAATCGGTACTAATTCTTTTTCCACAATCTACCTTTTGCCCCATTTATTTTTACCTTTGCATTTGTAGATACGTTTTGGGTCCACATGTCATATACGGTTTGGGCATGTTGTGAGTGCCAGGTTTATGTAACATGTTACAAGACCCTTCTCATATGCTACTTGGCATGTTATGTCCTCCCTTGGTACTTCTAAGATGGGAGGTTATGGGTGCAAAACATGACAAGATGGAAAAAAATCAGGGCAATGGGCAGACTGAGGGGAAAAATTTGCAGCATTAACTACTATGGGCATATGTGATGTTCGGGTGGCCCATACTCAACTAATGTACCTTTTTTTTTCAGGTTTTTTTAAAAATCTCACCCAGTTTTGGACCAAAGATTCTGGTGCTGTTTTTTCCTGACTTTACGGAAAAGTCTATTAGATGAGCTACCTCACAACTTTTTTTTACTTTTTTCTTTTTATAATGGGCCATTTTGATTGGTGCATCACTTTAAAAAGAACTGAAACTTGGGAGGCTCCCCAATTTTATTTTATTTTGTAATGAGCCATTTTAGTTTTCCCATCGTTAAAAAAAAAAAAGAAAAAAAAAAGAACTGTAACTTGGGAAGTAGCTCCCCAAAATAGGAGTTTCTTTGGGTCACCTATGGTGACAAGGGGAGAACTTTGGGCAAAGGATATGGGATACCTATTGAGGTACTATTGAGGGCATCCTTGGGGAACACATTGAGAACTTGGAAGAACATCATTGGGAACATGATGGAAATACAAGAATAAAAAATCTTGTATCTTTCATCCCCCTTATTGTCGATGGGCTTCGTCTAATTCCTAATCCCAATGTTGGCTCTTTGTTTCATGGTCCTCTTTCATCATCCCCTTGTTTTTTCTAAATAGTTTTGATCCTTTTAATCTAAAACATGAAGATGCTATTAGGTCCTTGGGTGGATCTTCTCTCACCCTTGAAATAGATTTGCACAATGTCCTATCCAAGTCATAAATGAAGAAATGGAACTATGATGTCCCTTAAAAAAAATTCAAGACTTCCATGAATATACAAGTATAAGGTCAAATGGCAATTTGCACATTGTCAAGTGCATGACTTATAGTGAGCGGAAAAGTAAAATAAATTGTTTATTCCGGTGTTGTATTGATATACATGGTACATTTATAGTATGTACATTGATATGTATAAAAGTATGTTAGAACCTACTTATTGGGTATGTGTTAAAATATATATATTTAGATTGATTATAGAACTTATGAGTTTTTTTTTGTGTGGACATACCTAGGTTGAAACATATTAATCAAAGTTTTGAAATGTTTCATATTGTGTTGAGACCAATACTTAGGGTGAGAGATTGAGGATGGGAGGGGTAGGTGTAATGGTAATTAGGGCATTTTTTTTTAGCTTAAAGAAATCTTTGAAAGAGTGGCTAGTAGAGTGATTAAAGATGCACAACAAATTTGCAAGGTCAACATCAAAATGCAATGGGCTCTTTTAGGGTAAGCTTCAATTTTTTGTGGTTAGTTGCAAGATAGTTGTAAGTTTGTGGCACCATTTTTTCTGCTTTTGTTTTTGTTTTTTATGTAAAGATGATCTCAAGATATGTCTACAAATGTTAAGGTAGAAGTGGATGGGTTCCATGTGAGCTCACTTTGTCTTTTTTTTCTTGAAAAATGAAAGTTGTTTGTGCTTAATGTGGGCCCACTTTCTCTTTTTTTTTCTTTTGAAGCATGTTGCAAATCTTCTTTTGAGTTTTGGATAAGTTTTTAGAGTGGCCCTACTTGGAATGTTTCTTTTTTTTTTGGTTTGTTTTTTGCTCTTGAAGTGTAATTTAGGTTTTACACTGTAAATCTTCTTCTTAAAGTCATGGATAGGCTATTAGGTGGCCCCAATTGGTATTTTTATTGTTTTTTCTCTTCGATAAAGTTATTTTAAATTTCCTTCTTCATCCTTTAAGGCTCTTGAGGTGTAAGATGTTGCCATCTTTTTTTTAATTAAATTTTTTAGTATTAAAAATTATGCAAATGTATTTTTTAAATTAAAAAAATCTCAACATTTTAATACACTATCGTTTTATATACACCCCTAATATGTCAAGTTATTTTTTGATATATTCATGCTTAGGATTAAGGTATTAAAATTTTCAAAATATTCATACAATGAAAATACCATATGTTAGAAAAACATATCTTACCTAGGACCTTACCCATTTAACTACATGTTGCCCTTGGACATATATATACAAGTCTAGTATGTGAAAACAATATACCAAGACAACATTGGTTTATTCTTAAGTGGGATTTTCAAGTTGTAAACATGAAGGTCATAAAATAATTGAAGAGAAAATAGGCATTAATATAAAGAAAATGGACTAATATTCCAAAGTTTACAATTATGCCAAGAACCATAAATTGCTTCTTTTTCACAATTAAGAAATTGTTGTTGCCCAAATTGCAAATGAAGTGCAAGAGAAAAAATAAGGAGGTCAAAACATGATTAGGATACCCTTTTAGGAACATTAAAAACACACTCCTAAGGACTCAAATTCACCTTTTTCTTCACTGTTCCTATGACTTATCTTAAATTTCTCCTTTTTTTCATGTCAAATAAATTAATTTTGTTCCAAATTTTATATAGGCATCTAAAATATTTATTTTTTCACTTATGAAAGTAAGAATATTCTAATTTATCCAATGTGCACCATGTTTTATCACTAACCCAAAATTCCCAGAAATTTCACTTTTTGAAACTTTTTACATTGTAATACTGAATTTGGTTTTCGTCACGCTCATACATTTTATTTACATTACTACCAAAGGCGTTTGTGGTAAGAATCTTGGGCCAAAAAAATTGTTTAAACATTCTTTATGAATTCTTGAACCTTTTGGTTTTAGGAGACAAAGTCTTGGATTTTTTTCTAGGACTTGGTAAGAGTCCTAAAACTTGTTCAAATTTGACATGTTATGCATAAAATAATACCTTATTAATGTATTTATCCATGAAGAAAATCAAACTTTCAATATGAATGTGCCATTAAATTACAACATGTTTTAAATGAGAGGTCCAATAGATACAAAAATAAATAGTCTTTTTTGATACCCCAACCATACTTTGATCCAAGGCAAGTTGTGCAATTTGCCACAACTTGCATTTGTTGTAAGGAGATTTGGCCCATGTTGGAATATGAAACATTGCCTTTGTTTGAATTCCTACCATTGCTAAGAAAATAGCAACGAACATTAGAATGATAACTTGAGTTGGACAATTTGGTAAAATTCATGCATTGAAAAGTTATGAAAACAATCATGACAATAATGGGGTTACATTACAAACTTCATGGGTCACAATAGTCATGCAAAATCTACTTTTTCATAGGTTCCTATGGAAGAGACATGGATGTCATTCATCTACTTATACAATTTGAACATTGATGTTGTGTGCATTGTTTAGACACAAATGTCATATGCCTATTCATATTGTTTAAGCACGAATGTTGTGTGTCTATTCATATTATTTACACACGAAAGTCGTGCACATGACTTTCATGTTTAAATAATGCATGACATTTGTGTGTAAATGATACAAACCCATGAAATAACAAATTTCGCACAAATTTGGAATGAACCTATGAAGTTTATAAATTTATGATGTACTTGTTATATGGCTTTTAATTGTGGTGGAATTTTTACAATTGACAACCAACTATTATGTGATGGAAAATTGGGTATAAAGGATTGTATTTCTCATCTTTTTGAATTAGGTGGTTGAAAGATTAGGGAGTAATAATCGAGCAAAATAATTGTCAAGTTTCTAAAAGGGGTGATGGTTTACCTAAAGACCAAATTGTCAAAAAGTTCATTTACTTGAAGGCAAATGGTGTTAATGTGTATCAAGGCAAAAAGACTAATGTTACAAAACAAATGCATGACAACTATGCTCCTGATTTTATAAGGGTCCATTGTATGGCCCATCACATTAATTTGGTGGTTCAAACTTTATCAAAATTGTTTTTAATGATTTGCCTAAATTTTTATTGCAAACCTTGCATTCCTATTTTGCACATTCACCTAACAAGCATCTTGAGTTCACAAAACTTGCAAATTTCATGGAAACAAAAGGGAACAAAATTTTCCAAAATGTGAAAACAAGGTGGATTTTAATGTTGAGCCTTGTTAAAATAATGATGGTTTAATATTAAACTCTCCATATGAAAGTTGCCTTAGATAACCTTACAAACCAACAAGCCAAGTTGAACTATGAACAATTATGTGACCTCCATGTTTTGCTTGCAGTTGTTTGCATCTTATTATTATTAAAACTTGTGCATGTTCTCATTGATTTCAAACACAAATAAGATATATTTTTTTGTGTGATCTTGTGCTCACTATTAAAGTATTTCAAGGTGACATTTATGACATGTATTGTGATTAGACTTCCATGTTCATTACAAACAATTTTTGGGCCTTTAGATCATTGTTGGAATTAAAACAAGTGAAAACAACCAAATGTGGTGGATACCTAACTTGAATTCTAGAATTAAACATTTGTCTTTTGAAGTAACAATTAACATATTTGGGCATTGCATAAAGATCTAGATTTTGTGTTGCCATCATGTGTGACAAAGGATGTGTCTACTATTGTTGAATAATTGGTGAAAATCAAATATAAAAATAATACCCTACAACTATTTTTGTTTGGCCCTTCACTTTAAATTTTTTTAATTCTTTGATTTTTGGGGGGGGGGTATCTATTTGCTTTAGTGCTTCAAATTCAAACATGTATTCTTATATTTGAAAATACAAAAACAACACAAAAAATACCCAAAGAATATTGAATCATGATTGTTCCATTTATGACCATTGATACATTATATTATTACAACTATTGTATGTTTAACTTCACCAAAAATAATATAAATCATTAATACATGTTGTATCAAATACAATGAAAGGTGGTGGCCCCCAATGCATTAAAAAATAAAAATAATTGTTAGGTGAACATAAGTGTGACATTTCATCACATTTTTAACATCTTAATGGCCCCTTGTTATATGTAAATTAACCAAAACACTGCACCAAACTGCGGTTTAATTCACTTTGGGTTTCATTAGATTTTGAGTGAATTATTACATTTTTACCATGGTGAAACTAGTCAATCCCTTAGTGAACAAAACCAAGTTGTTATGGACACTGAATTGGTTTAGTAATACCTAATGAAACAAAGTTACTTTCAAGTGAAATACAAATTTACCAAGTCATTCATTTGCTAGTTAATTAACTAGACAACATGGAAATCAATTAAATTTAAATTATTTAATATAAAATATTATTGATAATTTCATGATTTTCATCCTATTACTTATTGACATGTGTCACTACCTAGGCTAGTTTAAAACTTAACCTAAGTACATAAGCCATGTAATCAACCTAAGCATTTACTATAAGGAATTAGAAAAAAAAAATTCAATCAACTTACCAGTTGACCACACACACACATCGTTTGTGAGGATTGATGTTTTGACCTTTAAAACAGAGGCAAACACCCCTACCGTCAAGCCACCCCACTTGTTATGATAATATGTTACATTTCATTATATTTATCAAATGTTTCATTTTAAACATTATAAAAACATAAACTTTGAAAATTCATATCTTATTGAGATTTTGTCCAAATGAAATGATTCAAGTTTTTTTTTTAAAAACTTCAATAATGTACATAATTACATTTATTTCTTTCTGAAAGTGTGAAATCATTTGAACAAATTTTTTTTTGAATGACCATTCTTTTGAAAAAGAAAATGTTTAATAAATGGATAATATTTTTGTTAATATAATAACATTACCTATCTTAGGCTACTTTCAACTATTATAGGGTTACTTTTCATTAATCTAAAATATTCATTACATTATTTACAGCTATTTATGGATATTCTCAAATTTTTTGGTTATTTTTTGTTATTTCACCTTCGAATATTTAAAAAATTTTCTAAGTTATTTTCGGTTATTTTATGTTATTTTAGGCTATTTTAACCTATTTCACTTTAGGCTATTTTCGACTATTGTAAGTTATTTTGGGTTTTTTTTTATAAAAAATTTATTGTAAATTTTTTCACCTTAAATTATTTTTGGAAATTCTAAGTAATTATAATATATGACTATTGGTGGATATTGGTTGTTTTTTAGTGGGGCTATGGTGGCTATTCTATTATGGCTATTGATGGATACTCTATTAGTGGATATTGGTGGTTATTAATGGCTATTTATTGGTGGTTATTAATGGTTATTTTATTGGTGGTTATTGTATTATAAGTTATTGTTAATTATTTTATAATTTATTACGATTATTGGTGACTGTTCTATTATAAGTTATTGTTGGATATTCTAAGTTATATTATCACAGGTAACTAATAATTATTTTATTGGAGGTTATTCTAAATCATTTTTCATAGGTTATTATTGATTATTCTATGTTATTTTACCTTAAGTCATTAAATTTTATGTTACATTATTTTAAGTTATTATACTTAGGATAAAATAATTTATAATAACATAAAATAAAATGACGTTGAATAACCTAAAGTATAACTTGAAATAACATACATTAATTTAAAATTAAATAACCTAAGGTATAACATAATGCTAGTTGAATAATTTAATTTAAAATAATTTAAAAACTTATAATAAACTAACTAGGATACCTTAAGGTAAAATAATGTATAATATTGTATAATAACTTATAATAACGTAAGGTATAAGTTAGAATAATTAAAGTAACTTAAACTAATATAGGGTATATCATAAATTAACATATATAAGGTATTTAAAACAACATCAAAATATACTTATTTATTATAGTAAATTATAATAGTGAATTATGTCATCTAGTAATGAAACATGATGTTTACATAATGATATTATACAATGAAATAACTTTAACAAGGGTTTTAATTACTAAAATGCAATGAAATTATTTTATTTTTAAGGTCCCATAATGATTTAGGCTAATGAACTACACCACACTTTTATAATAGTGAAAAGATATTCAAAAAATGCATGTATATCATCTTTTTAAATAATAATAATTGATCTCATTTGAATGAAACAAATGTATAGTGTTGTGGACAAGTATTTCTTTTTCAAGAAATATCTTCACAACACCACATTAATTAAATTCCATGAAAGTCCATGGTTTGCATTTAACCTTCTTATTTTGGGTTACAAGATTTTTATTTTTATTTCCTAGTTTTCATATGGTTGCTTGTTGTTAACATATTAGTACATTTCAACTTAATATTTTGGACAATATTTTTGAACCATTGAAGCAAATTGACACCTTTTTTGTGTTCATGTAGGTCCTTGATTTGTGGGTGATTTAGCAAGGGCCAAAGATGTTTTGATTTGAAAACCAAAAACTAAATTTCTAGCCCATGGTGTCATGGATGCTCTTGGGATTGTGCATTTTTAGTATCGGTTGTAGTTGAATCGTGAAAAATCATTTTCCAAACATCTTGAAGATATTAAATCAACTTTTTGTTGTGGCAAAACCTAGTGGGTGGATGGGCAAGCAATTAAAGTCTTTGAACTCCTCAATGCTAGTGGCCTTCATTGTTAGCAAAACAATGTTCAAGTTCATAATGAAGTCAAATGCATCATTATGTATGGTGCCCCCTTTTGATATTAATCCCTTAACCAAAATGTGGTACCTTCATGTAACAACATTTTGGATATTCATCTTTAGCTTCTTGAGGAAAATTTGGTTGAATTTGCCATGATCCAAATAAATAGGCAATGTGGACCTAATTAAATAAGTTTTACTACTTAAATTTTCATGAAGTAAAAAGTTTCTAATAGGCTCAGTACCTTTTTATGTTCACTACTAGCATTTTTAAAAAACTTTTTTCAAGGTTGTTTATTTCAAGGTTGTTTAATAACTACACTTAACGAAACAAAATGTATAATGTGACTATTTGTAAATTTCAAAAGTGGAATAAATTGGCTAATAGTTTATTGTTTGGGTAATGTGATTGGTTATCATGTTAAATCAAGAATGAACTTTGGCAACCAAACAAAATGTACAAGCATTATATTTTTTTCCAAAGTTCTACCCATAATATGTATAGTTAGTTGAAATGTATAGCATTGGAAGAGCTGCAACCTTTTTGGCTAAAAATGTTGGCAACTTTATGTTTGGTGAACAATTTTTGACAAAAATTTCAACCATTTTTGTTATTCTTGTGTTTGATGTTGCAACTAATGAAAGATTGGCGGAAGTGCACAATAAACACACTAAAGGGCAGGATTTTACAATGAATTTTGAGGTATGTAAAACAAACTTGTTTTTAATTTCAATTTTGTTGTTTTCATTTTGGTTTGCAAAGTTGTTTATGAAATTTCCACTTTGGTTGTCCCCATGTTTTTGTTGTGATAAAGTTTTGTAGGTTATTGGGAAGTTAGTCATTCTAGTTGGAGCTAGTTATTTTGAGAATGTTTGTGCACGTTGTCAACTCCCATTTGTGACAATCCGGATTAATGGTCATTACTATTACACACACACACACATTAACATGTAAGACAGGCTTTTGGGCATGTCTTTGCCAAACTCTGCCGCTGTTATAGCATTTGTGCAGGTGGCTTTCGTGGCCAGCAGGCATCAATGCACGCCCCCCACTGGGCTTTGTCTTGGGCTTGGATCCACCATGCTTGCCTTGCTGAACGAGTTGTGCGCCCTGAGGCTGAAACCAGCCCAGCAGAAACCATGTCGCCAACGTCCTTCTCGTAAAGTGTGGCCACCCTCTGCTTTGGTCTCCTTCGCCCCCGCGTTCCCGCCTCCGCCAAACCCCCAAATAATATCTTCTTGGGGAGCCTATTGTTCCCCATCCTAATCATGTGCCCTGCCCATCGCATGCGTGTTTTGCAGAGCATTTGAGGTATTTGCTCAGTGTCACACTGTGCTGCGACCTCCTCATTACTCAGCTTGTGCCACCACTTGACGCCCAGAATTTTGCACAGGAATCGCATATGGATGACATTATAACTACAAAAACATTGTTGCAATTGAAATTATGGACCATTTTGATTGGTCATTTATGCCCATTAAAAAAATAAATTATAATAGGTAGGTAGGTTGTAAAAAAGCAAGTAGGTAAGTGGTAGCTTACCTTACCCTACCCTATGCTACTTGATTTACCTTAACCTTACCTAGTATATCCTACTTAACCTACCTTAGCCCCTTAATCATGTACATTGGTTATAATGTTAGGAATTAAACCCTTGATCTCCCCAACGATGAACTAAGTTTTTAACCAATGGACCACATCATCGAAAGATGTTCAACTTTTGTCAATTTTTTTATTTCACATGTTTATTTTGACACTTCACTACAAGACTATGAGGTATGAAGGTAGGTTGTAGGAGATAGGTGGGTGGGTGGGTAGATAAATGGGCAAGTGGGTAGGTAAGTAGTATGTATGTAGGTAGGTGGATGGGTATGTAGGTATTTAGTACATGTATGTGAGTAGGTGTGTGGGTAGGTAAGTAAGTAATACATCTAGGTTTAGGGTAGGTAGGTAGGTATGTTGGTTATAAGATTGTAAATGAGAGGCAGGAGGTAGGTATGTAATAGGCATAAGATGTCCATTTAACTAAAGAACATCATTTTGACTAATGATGTCAATTTCTTATGTTCATATTGATTAGATGTCCCATTTGACCAAAAACCATTGGCCATTTTGATTTGGGTTGTCTCACTTGACTAGATGTATTGAGAAAAAAAATCACTTTATTTCAATTTATTGGTCAAACAATACATGCTTTGGGACTTTAGTCAAAATGAACATGTCCATTAGTAAAAAAGGATTAGTTAGTCAATTTGAAATGTTTGAAAAACCAAATTTTGTAATAGTGAATTGAACAAGAAAATGAATCAACACCTTTAAACCTTGTATATGGCAACAATCCCTTTGAACGTGTTGACATTTATTAAACAATTATAGATATTCTTATTCATATTCAAAATGATAAGGAAAAAGTAAAAATAAAAATAAATCATAACATAGATATAGACAATGAAAGAAAGTGGTTTGATAAAAAAAACGATTTAGTTGGAATTTATAATTAGATATTAATTTGTTAAAAATTAAAAGAACCCATTTTGATTGGATGCCACAAGAAATTGCTTTGATATTCATGAAAAGAAATCCACTTCTACTCTTAAACAGATTACAAATTAAATGACATTTAAAATACCTCGAATCAAAAGAAAACAAATGTGATAAACATTTTGATATTTTTTCAAAAAATAATGAAGATTGTTCCAATAATGTAATTGAAAACATTTCAATAGAACATACGACTAGTACTTCAACAAATATATCATCGCCTAATCAAATTCATGAAGAAGTTCATGTACAATTCATAAGACAACATTAAAAAAAAACTAACAAAACAAAATTTTTGTCAACTACAAATGTTTCTTGTTTTCCATTTTATAATGAAAAAAAAAAGTTATCATAAAGATATTTTTAATATATAAAAAAAAATAAAGATATTGCTAAACATGTATGCTACTATTGTCAAAGGTTATATTTTTAATATCAAATTTGTGTTGCATCAAAATCAGATATTGAACAATTCCCTCATGAATTAAAAAATGCAATAACTATGCAAGATGTATTAATATGTAAATCTTGTAAAAAGATATTAAACCTTGAAATACCTTTTGATTTTGTTTTACAAAATCATATCATGGATAATAAACTAATATGAAATTTCTTTCGATGTTAAATTTTTTAAAAAGATGTTTAATTGCACCACGTTTATCTCACACAAATATTTCAATTACAAGGGTATGGACAATATGGATTTCATGGAAGTATTGTTAATGTCCCAACAAATTTGAATATTATTCAAATTGTCTTACCTTGGATGCCACATGAAGTTGATTCAATTTTGTTTTTTCTTAAAGAAAATCAGAATATAAATCTATATATGTGTATGGTTATGTTTGACCTAACATAGTTATAAAGGAATTATAAGAAATTTATAAGATGCCTTTGTATGTAACAACAAATGTTATAATAAAACCAAATTGGCAAGGTTTAATAGAACTTGTTCTTCTAAGTGGAAATTATGATTACAAAAGTGATAATTTTGAAGAAATTTCTCATCCACATAATGTAGACAAAGTTGAAGAAATCATAGAAGAAAATTGTGGAGAAACATTAGTACAGAACATATTGCATTTTAAACAAATTATTGATGATGATTCAAAAACTTTAACAATTGCTCTAGCAAAAGGTTTTCAACCACTTGGATTATCCCTTGATTCATATTCAAAAGAATATAATTTCCAAATGTTGTTTCATGGCAATCCAAGTCCATCCTTCACATGCTCATATCAAAAAATAGTACAAGTTGAATTAACAAATGTTAATAAAAAATTTGCATATCATATAACAAATATATATTTTAAAAATCAAAATTTTAATACATTTTATATTATCTTCTACATGAATTTGTATGTGAAAAGAAAAATTATGTGATCGAATTCTCAGAATTAGTCACATTACAAAAAATGTGAATCTAGAAAAAATATTGAAATTTAATTTAGGTTGTAAAAAATTAGGTCATATTAGAACATCTCTAAATTATTTATGTTGATTTCGAAAAGATGTTTTTGCAATGATTAAAAAACTTGGACCTTCAACTTTTTTGTAACATTTACCACCAAAGTAATTGGCCTATTCTTGTAAAAACATTAAAAGATTTACACGTTCAACATGCTTGAAATTTTATTACAGAAAGTGAGGATTTACCAAACATAAAAGATTTTGTTAAAAATGACCTTATCACTTGTGTGTGTTATTATGAACATAAAATGAATAGTTTTCAAAAACTTTTTTAAAATAATAATATTTGATTTGGTGTAATAAATGATTTTTTAAATAGTAGAATTCTAATTCATAGCTTTAACTCATGATCATGGATTATTATGGTCTAAACATGCTCTTAAAATTGGAATTTATTTAAATGAAAAAAATTGAAAAAAAATTGAAAAATATTTAACAATATATTAAAAAATTATCCAAAACAGGAATTCGCAAATATATATATATATTGCAAAAAACAACAAAACATTTGTCCATTTCAATATCCAAAACCACCAATGAAATTCACAAAAATATTATCACATTTAAATGAACATGATACTAATCCTAATTTTCATCACATAGCTTCTCAAATTTTCAAAAAAATTGTTGATATAAAATTAGATGTAAACATTTCAATTGATGAGTTGGTTTCAAATTTACAATTAGATGAAAAAATTTATTTAATTACTTTATAATCTACTATACAAAAATCAACATTACTTTTGAAATGTAAACCAAATGATATATGTGAAAAAATCTTTTTAATATACATGTAAGACTTTTTGGGAGGCAAATATAGATGCACAATTTATTTTAAATCCATTTGTAGTAGTAGTTTATTACACTTCTTATTTAACAAAAGTCGATAAATCTATGACTTGATAAATACATATTATATTAGACAAATGTAAAGATGAAAAAACTAAAGCATCTAAATGAACTAAAAAACTAGGAAATGCATTTTTAAATGCACAACAAATATCACTTCAACAAGCAATACATATATGTTTATCCATCCCATTATAACATTCAACGATATCATTCCAATCCATAAATACATGTCAAGAAAATGAAAGAGCATTTGTTTTGTTGCCTCAAAAAAATTAAACAAATTCTTTCCAAATTCAATAGACATTGATTGCAAATCATTAATTGAAAAATATATAACGATAAATCTATCATTAAACCATTTTTCTTTAGTAGAATTTGTTGTTAATTACAATATTAAATCATCAAAAAAACATAAACATAATACAATTATACGTTGGGTTTCATTTAATCTTCATAAAGATCTAAAAAATTATTATAAAAAATCATTACTTTTATTTCAACTTTACTATGAATCAATTTTTTTTTAAAGGTCAACACATTTTATGGAAAAATGCTTATCTCAATGTAAAAAATGACATGAATTTTTAAAAAAACAATTTGTATATGATTTTAACATTTAAAAAGATCATGGGTGATGAATGGTATAATTTTCAATCACAAGTACAAGAATACACTAAAAAACATGAAAAAAGTGGATGGGAAAATATCGTTACTAATGAAATAAATCTTAATGCAAATAACCCCCCAAAAAATGAGATATTTATTAATACCATAGAAGTTGAACTATATGATTTAACATATGAACATTCATCACCATTGAAAACCAAACCCAAAAAAAACAAAACACTACTTCATGATGTTTCTCCACAAATGGATGAATACATATCATATGAATTTTTTTCAACAAATATGAAAAAACTCAATGATGAACAAAGATTTTTTTTAGATGATACTATATACATATAAAATAAATATCATTCAAAACCTTTACACATTCTTTTAATAAGAGGTGCAGGATAAGGAAAACCTTTACATTAATGTGTATCATAAAACATGCTAAGGTATTATATAAAAGAAATTCCGAATGTTGACCCTTTGAAACCAAAAGTTATTAAATTAACATGCATTGGAAAAACTACATTTAATATTTATGGTATGACCATTCATTCTACACTTGTGATTCCTTTAAATTTTTTTTTAATGAACTCAAAGCACTAAGTGATGAAAAACGTGATAATTTAATAAAAAATTATGATCAATTACATTTATGAATCATAGATGAAATTTTGTTAGTTAACAATAGACTGTTAACATTTATTGATAATAGATTACAAGTAATAAAGCAAGTTCATAATCAATTTATGGGTTGTCTTGATATAATAATGTCAAGTGATTTTTATCAAAGACCTTCGGTTTGAAATCATGGATTTTTACATAAAAAACTAATGGATTTAATATTTTAGCAACAAATTTTTGGCATGAACATATTAAATGTTATGAATTACAAAGAATTATGAGACAAAATGATGTTCATTTCATTAATATTTTAAACAAATGATGACATAGATTTCATGAACAATTTATGTTGAAAATTGCCACCAATAGATAACACATTATCACATTTATTTTATACTAATATTAAAACCATTACCCATAACAAAATTGTATATGAAAAAACACTTGATGAAACATTCAATTTTTTTGCAACAGATATTCATTCCAAAACATGTCCTTCTCATTTTAAATTATCCATGTTACCATTTCATAGAAATGGTCTCCATCATGAATTATTAATTTTAAAACATATGTTAAAAGAATTGTGTGTTGGTAATTATGCAATAGTAGATGGTCTTGTAAATGGTGTAGATGGCACTTTTTAAGATTATATAAAAAATAATATAGAATTGTTGATTTGGATATATTTTCAAAATAAAATTACATTTTCAAGACATTCTTAACAATTCAAATTTATTTGCATCACATATATATTTTTAAAATGAAATAGAAATACCAAATATTCAAACACATCAAGAAATTTATTATGTTATTTCGAATAAATTCAAAATTCTTTCATGTTATGATCAACATGGCAAAATGATATTGTATGATAAAAATATGTTCTTATCACATACATTCCCAAAAACAATTTCAGCTGTTGAATTTCTCATTGGTTTTTTCAATAAAAACAAAAAATAAGCTTTGTACATAATTGCAATTTATAAACCACCTTAAATGAACACAAAGTTTTTCATTTCCATTTTAAAAACATAATTATAAAAATACCTACAAGTTCTCCAACCATAACAATTGGTGATTTTAACATAGACATGTTAACAAAAGCAACTGAATCAATAAGATTACAAACTTATGTGAATATGCATAATTTTCATATTCCATGTACTAAAAGCACAACACCTAATAAAACACAAATTGACCATATGTGGACTAATGTTCCAACACAACAATGTCATGTTGGAACAATGTTGGAACAACACAAGCTTATTAGACAAATCATAACCCTATTTACTTTGCATTTAAATTACCTAACTATATTCGTCAATTTATTATACCAACCATTAACGAACAAATGTTAAAGTGAAGATAGATTCATAACAAATATCAAGTATCAAGCCATCTCATATCCATATTTTATTTGCATCCTCAAACATTGATCCACCAATTACGTATAAATTAATTAAAATCAAAAGATGATTAAAATCCTCAACAATGATTTCAAAATGTAATTATTAATGAAATAAATAATTATTTCATATCCCTATATTGGCAGGGCCCACATGTCACCCCACGCCTTGTTGGCCTTGCCTACCAAGGCAAGAAGGATATTGTATTTAGATTCATTATATAGTATAGGAGCTTAAGGGATTTTGGCCCCTAGGTAATAATAGGTCTATTTTTATATGAGGATTTTTGAAAGATGATATTTTGGCTTGTGTTGAAAATTGAGATTAGTTATAGAGTTATAATATCTTGAAGGATTTTGGTTTCGTTTAGAAGATTTTTTGAAGATTATAGTTTTGAATGGTGAAATATTTGAGTTTTGGTAATTCTTCTTTTGCCTTAAGATACTTTTTAATGCAAATGGCAAGGCCATAGTGTGTGACACACCCCTTGTTTCATTAGTGAACTACTACTCAGCACTAGGTACCAATGCTGGGTCTCATTGCCCCCATGATTTTGTAACCCTATGGCTTCTTGGATGAAAATGTAATATCTGCTCTCTTCATGGATGAAAAGAAGTCATCTCAATTACAAAGAGTTATTATGCCTGGTAACTGGCTCATGGGTGTGAGTTACTTAGTCCAAAGATTTGATCCAATTGCAGCACAAGCACATGTGTTGGACTTTGGATTGAACTCAAGCACATGCACCACTATCCCACCTTCTAAACTTGGGATTTTTCCTTCACAACCCAAAACCCTAAACCTGGCTGCTGGACTCATGCAAAATATTTAAAAATACATATACCCTTTGAGTGCCCAATAGATAGCTCTTCAATGCCCAAATACTCACACATGTTTCATCAATTGCACATACAAGATGTGCCAAAGGAGGGTGTCCTATATAATGTCACATGTCACAACCATGTCACACATGTCACATGTCATTCCGACCTCAACATATGTCACAACCTTATGTATGCATTATGTCATTATAAGTTTAAAGATTTAATCTAGGTTGAATTTTTGTAAATAAGAAAAAAAATAAAATCTGAAATAGATGCATGCACACCAGTGTTTTTCTTTTTATATTTTTTCAATTTTGTGATGTAGCCTATGTGGCAATTGTCCATAAACCAGTTTAGCCAAATTGGGTCTATTAACAAAATATGAAAGGGAAAAAATAAATTGTACATCCTTATATAATCTTGACCACCTACTTGAACCATGTATAGGAATTTGGCCATTTAAAAATTTTCTTTAATTTTTAATTAAAATTTTTTTTGGTGATTTTTTTTTTCAAAAAATCATTGAATTTGCCACAAGAAGTCCACAAAAATGTGAAATTTCACACCAAAAAAAGAGAGCTGAAGCATATGTGCAAACATCTCTCTCTCTCTCTCCCCCCCCCCCAACACACACACATATATATGAGATATGAAATATATTACAAATGGTCTTGGGTACCACTATATCCAATATATTTTGTGATGTTTGATTTGCATGGACATTTG
>Ga0116231_10008598_pt1 | contig 17824 bp, 8 predicted proteins | sample S1TSphgellanicum_2_FD_89695 | JGI IMG/M metagenome (GOLD analysis project Ga0116231, IMG submission 89695) | Host-associated microbial communities from peat moss isolated from Minnesota, USA - S1T2_Fd - Sphagnum magellanicum MG | ecosystem: Host-associated > Plants > Peat moss > Unclassified...
CACACCTTTCTCACAACCAATTAATGATGATATTAAACAAAGGTTTTTAAACCTAAATTTTAATTTCAAAGAAAGCATGTTATGGGTTTTTTTCCCTTCATATGTCCTTAAGAAGGAAACCAAAATCTTCTTTTTGATGTTAGAAGCAAGCATAACCAATTTAATAGCAAGGTGAAAGCATATTACTTAAGAGGACAATTTTGGTTGTAACAATTGCAATTTTAAAAAATCATATGTGAACTTAAAATGTAAAGTCGTATTGCACATTAACATTGTCAATCTTGAGTTATTTGTTTTGCAATAGATTTTATCAAGATAACCATGTTTAAAATTATGAATGAATTTTAAGAAAAAAATGGACTCATAGTGGATTTTAAAACCAACAATACTCTATTGGTCACAAAGTAAAAACCTTACATGTGGACTCCAAAAAATTCCATGATAAGGTCAAAGTCCTTTTTAAAAAAATAGGGTAATATCACATGAGATGTTTAAGAGTAAGATTCATTGAAACTTATTATATTAAAAATATATATTATAAATTTAATATTGCATTATGAAGTCTTATGAATCCATTTTTCATTCAAAGTTTTTCATATTTTCACATGGAGTTTTTAACCAAGTATAAGTTTAATCACGTATGCACTTAGGTTTACCCATATTTTTAATGGAGACATAAGGAAATGTACATTGGATGCAAAAGTTGTTAATTATCAAAATGCAAGAATTTTAATTAGTCTTAAAAATGGGCTCTCAAAAGGTTAAGAATGAACCACCTAACCATGCTTTCATCCAACAACACCTAAATCATCTTCAATTAAATTGTCAATAAAATGTGACACTTTAATTTCCTCCAATTTCAAATTCATCATGGATATGAAAAAAATGTAATACATCATTAAACAACAAATCGTTGTGAGATAAGTTTAGAACACAATTAGTAACAATAAGGGAGAGAGAATCAACAATGATTTGGGAGATGTGTTGAGTCAAAGGAGGTGGCACTTGACTAGTCCTCACAATGATTTGCCTATTAGAACAAAACAACATAGCTTCTTGAAACTAGCAAGTTTCCTAAAAACATGATGATTTTGCGATCAAATATACAAGAATAACTAAACATATCAAAATTTGTTAATATTCCAACCTACAATAAATTTCAAAAACAACATTCAAATACAAAAAATGTTGTTAAAGTTCAAAATTGAAAACTACCTAGTTTCTAAAAGAATATTCAATTTTCTTGAGTGAGGACGAAGATTAATATAAGTTTTTTTCTATTTTTTCTACCTTCTTTAAATTTCTTTGGCCAAATTATGCACTTTTGCAAATCGTACTATGTAGATTTAATAGAAAGATATTTAAAACCTCAGCTATAAACTTTTTCATTTAATGTAACATATTGACATGCTTTAGAAAAAACATCACCAAAACATATGGTCTAAAAGCTTTTGTTTAAACCCAATCTTTCACAACTTACAATTGATTCGAATGTAAAAGTCATTGCATTAAAGTTAAACATTTTATTTTTCATATAAATAACAATTTGTTTCCTCAACCCATATTGTTCCAACAAATCAATCAAATTTCCAAAATATTAATGACAAGTGCAAAAATATCATGAACATATTTTAACATCCATAAGTCGAGTCCAAGCATGATTGGGGTGCCCTCTTTGAAATATAAGGACTCATTTCTAGGACTCCCAAATTCACCTTTTTCTTCACTTTTCCCATGACATGTCTTACATTTCACCCTTTTTTTTCATGTCCAATGAAATAATTTTGTTCCAAATTTATGTAGGCATCTAAAGTATCTATTGTTTTCACTTAGGAAAGTGCAAATAACAAAATATATCCAATGCGGGCCATGTTCTATCAATGGCCCAAAATCCCAAGAAATTTGACTTTTTCAAACTTTTTATAGTGCAACAAGGCATTTTGTTTTTGTCACATTCAAACCCTTTATACACATTAACACATAAGATGTTTGTGGTAAAAATCTTAGGCCAAAAAAATTTATTTAGACATTCCTTATGGGTCTTTGAACTTTTTTTTCTCATGAGACAAAGTCTTAGAATTTTTTCAAAGACTTGGTAGGAATCCTTAAACCTATTCAAATTTGACATTCTATGCATATAATAGTACCTTTGTAATGTATCTATCTATGAATAAAATCAAATTTTTAATATGAATGTGTCATTAAGTTTCAACAACATGTTTAAGTGAAGGGGTTTAGTGAATATAAAATGAAACAATCCTTTTGGGTACCCCAACCATACTTTGATCCAATCAAAACTCATAGTATTGTGGAAATTCATTTTGTCAAGTTTGGTCAAACATAAATTTTTTTACTTTTTCCCACTACCTCAAGAATTAAAATAACTTATGAGTTGAATGTTTCGGAAGGAATCACAACTTTTGAACACAAATGTGCATAGGTAGGTGTTGGAACCAAACATCTTTCACAAACTACATAGGTAAGCAGTTTTTGACAATTTAAAGGCCAAGGTCTTTCAATTTGTTTTTGCTACACATGTTTCTTAAAGGGATCTTTGGTAACAAAAACATTTGTGATTGTAGTTCTAAACACATTAGGCCTTTTCTTCCTTGATTTTTTTTCCCACATTTCCTTTTAATGGACTATTCGATTCCTTTTTTTTTGTTTTTACAATAAAATAATGGTTTGTATTCACATGCTCTTTCAATGTTCTTAGTCCATTGGTATTTTAGCATGAAATTAATCGTTTCCTTGAATTTGTTCTTGAGTTTGATGCATCCACTAGACCTTTATAACAAAGAATATAATACAAAATTTGTACAACATTCACATCCATTTATGTGTTGTCATTTATAGAAAAGAAAGACCGAGAAAATGAACTTATGTTATGAGATCTCTAGATCTTTTTTTGTGCATGCAATTTTCCAAATACTCACCTTTAATACTTCTTTTTCATTTTTTGAGATTTTGTTTACTTCTACTTGTAGACTTGGACCATCTTCAATTTTTTCTTAAAAATATTAGTTTTCCACTTTTATTTCATTCATAAAGAACTCAATTGTTTCGCTTTCACCTACTTTGTTTTCATTTCCAAAGGTTTGTTCCATATTCAATTTTCACAAGATTTTTTACCCAAGCAAAATAAAAATAAGCAAACCTGTGTTACACCAATTCAACTAACATGAATATCAAAATGCAAGCATTTACAAATCAAAAATAAGATGGCCCTTAATATCAAAATACAAGCATTTACAAGTTAAAGATAACATGGAAAATCTTGAAATTTTCATTGATTTTTCTCTTCTTTGATCATTGTGCAAAAAAATGAAAGTGAATGCAATGTGAAGTATGTATTCAATTTATGAAGCTTAAAAGTTGGTATCACAAATCTTGTATATGAAAAATGAAAAATGAAAAAAATAAAATGAAATTTGAAAACTATTTTTTTAGTGCAACAAAAAAAACAAGTAAAATGTGCAAACAAATATACAAACATACCAACATAACAAACAAACAAGCAACAAACAAAGTGTGTACATTAAAAATATATATAACAAACTAAAAATAGAAACATAAAAAATTCAAAGAAAAAAACAAAGAACTTAGAAATAAAATAATGAAACAAAAGGCACTTATTTGCAAAATGACATTTTGAAGCTGAATATTTATGGTACAAATTCCTAGGCTTGCACTTTATACATGCAAAAGAGGGGAAATACTAAACAAAAAGTTGAAATGATAGGTTGATTTGAAGCAACAATGACAAACAAAGAGCAAAGGAACATAAAAAGAAGTTGGTAATTAAAGTTCAATGAAATAATGATGCATGAAGTTCAAAATAGTGACGATAGGTCAAGTTTAAAATAACAAAAGTTGTAGATAGAACTTGAAGCAATAGTGACAAATTGAGTTCAAATTAATAATGGTAAGTCCAACTCGAAACATTAGTAACAAATAAGGTTCAAAGTAACATTGACTAATTGGGCTCTATGCAATAGCATTGGGCCAACTTGAAGGTTGAAATAGCAGCATCAGCAAACTATCTCAAAGTAGTAATGATAAGCAATAAGAAATAATAAACCACACAAAATAATGACAGACGAGCTCAAAACATTGATGGACTAGCTTGAAGGAATGTTGTATGAGTTTTAAAAAATAACACAATAATGTGAAAGGGAAGAAAGATAAAAGAAAAGAAAGCTCAAGGGAAATCTATAGGAAAAGGAAAAAAAGGAAATAATGCAATGGGTTCAACTTGAATCCCCACATTAATAGAAGATTTGACCACAAAATTCAACACAAGGAGTTCAACTTTCATGGCGATAGGACAAATAAGAAAAACGAAAATAAAAAAGGAATGAGAGGATAGGAAGGAGAGGGGAAAAACTCCTTATTATCTAACAAATTTGAGCTCATGTTTACATTCTTTCAATTGGAGGAGAAGAAATACAGAAGTGAGGAAGGAAACATAATGAATGGGCTAAAATATAAGGACATGGCAAGAGAAAAAAGGAGGGGAAGTAGAATGGGAGCTAGGTAGGTTTATGTGTTATGGGTAGGTATTCTATTGTGCGTAAATAAGTGGGATCACTTAAAACCAAGGATGAAACCAAAGTAAAGGGGGTTGGGGTTCATCCTATAAAATTGAAAATGGCCATAAGATGAGATGGTGTTTTTGTGGGTGTTGGGTCATGTGAACCTTCATAGCGTGATAATCAAATAACATAAATAATGTACCAAACCCAATCTAATGTTAGGTATGAAATGGTTACAAATTTGAAATTTGAAACATATTAAATGTTAAAGCATCATTGGTCAAATTAAGGGAAGAAAATGTTTTAGGTCCAAATTAATGTTAAAATCTTGTTGCAAAAATTTGGTTTATTGTGTGTATTTTTCTACATTACAATGTATTCACAATTGATGCCAAAATAGATGATGAACACATTTGGAAATAGAAAATACTAGTTACATAATGAAGATGCAACATGTACCAAATAAACCCAATTTTTTTCTTTTGGAAAACAGCCCAAGAGATAGGATTTTGTTTTTTTCAAAATTGTTCTCAATGTTTTCCCACTATACTCCTTAATGTGTTTCCAATAACATTTCATTTTGTACCATATGTTTTGTGCAACATTTCCCTCTTGAAACCTATACGTGTGAGGCAAATATAATTGGGGCGTGTTTGTTTTTAAATTTAAAAGGATCAAATATTAAAAAATCATTGAAAAAACAAACAAATACAACTTTAGGCTTGGGGGAGCACCCCCAAAGAACATTGAATAGAACAATATTAAAAGATTGATTAATAATGTATATTAACCTAGGTAATTGATAATTGCATCTCATCCTTTGGTTGTCTTTGGCACAAAGAATGGAGTGAAAATGTGAAAGCCTATGAAAAATTTCAATGTGGGTTTTCTTAGCACTAGTTGTTTTAAACACATGTTAGAATTTTTTTCCCTTGTATAATCTGCCATCTACAATAATGTTTTCCATGATCAATTGGCCTAACTTATATTTAAAGTAAATTTGATCATGAAGAATCCTTTAATTAAGTTCGATTCATATGCTTGAGACCACCACCTCTTTCACAAGAAATTTAATAGAAATGAATATATGTAAACTTTAGGGAGTTTCTTGTTGAACATACATTGTAAAATGTCTAGCTTCCCTATATTATGTTGAAACAATCATATGTGTTTAAGCTAGAATCGTAAGGTGGTAACCCAAGTACTCCATCTAGCTTGGCCAGAGGACAATCATTTAAAATTTGTGCATCAAAGTTTTTAGAATGGTCAAATCACACGTGGGATAATTGACCTCTATCTTTTTACATACCTTGGTTTTCCACACATTTATAGTTAGGGCTTTGTGATATAGGGCCCAAAGGAATTAACATCTCTTTGGCCTACTTTTTTTTTTCCATAACTCATTCCATTTGACGTTGTAATCTTGGGGTAGCACACATGGCCACTTCTTTGTGATTTTTTTGAAGCAAAGATTTTCACCTTTTTTTATGATGGAACCCAATAGTGGTGTTCCATATGCCTAATGAGTGAAAACACAGTTAAAGGAGCCAAGGACACCAAGGTAAAAGTCTTTTTCCAAGGATTACATGTCACACATGGCATTCTTGAATTGATCCATAATCTTATTTTTTTAATGAATCATGCGCAATTTACCACTATGCGTTAAATATAAATAGTTTTTTAATACATTTTGATCCTATATCATCCATATTATGACTTCATGTTTCTTATCAAATAAAAATGAATATATATTTTTAAAACCACAACATCCTCAAAACTCATAATTTTAAAGGCTAAAAGCACATTTGAACCAAATGTTTTCAAATGTGTTTTAACAATAACTTTCACCAATTTCTTTTTTTTTGCTTTATTAATCATCAATCTTAAGATCCTTTTTAGTTTTGAAGAAGAATGGTGCACATTTAATAAAGAAAAATGAACATTTCAAAAAACAAGGACCATCCATCTTGAGATTTGAATGCTTCAAACATGAAAAAAGAGTTTTGATTTGCATCAAACATTGAGCATTTAAACTTTGCATCTATGGATCCTATTCCAAAAAACATATTGACAATCCAAACTATTGTATTTTTCTTGTGATTTTTCAAAAAAAAAAAATGAATATAGTTTTAAAAAGTTTCCATTCACTTGGGTGGCTCCTTTAAAGTGTTTTCACCTCAACACTATTACTCTTGGTCCAATTCTAGTGAACCCGACCATGAAAGAAATGGAAGAGTGTTTTGTTTGGGGCCTTCTTGAGGGTGGAAACTTGTGGTCTATGCCACCATCCTATGACCTACAATCGATTCCATATATCAATTTGCGACATTGCTATTAGGGTATTGGAGCTTTCATTAAGCTTGTACACAAGAAAGGTCAATGGGATTATGAACCTCTCATTTATGTCAAATTTTCCAAATTTTCAAAAAACTTTGTGGTTGGCCAAAGGTTCATCGCAAAAGAAAATTCTAAACTTGTCGAATGCACTCCCAACTATATGAATTAAATCACATTGTTTGAATACTACCATTGCCTAGGTTAGTTTCCACATTGATAGAACGTATATTCTTTTTCAAAAATGAATTCGTTTTTTAATTTTGAAATTATATAATTTTTCATCATCTACTATAATACTGTGATATGAGTAGTGAAATTATTTAGAGTGTAGCCTATGATAATTATGATGATTTTCAACATGTCAACTTCATATTTTTACAAAATTTAATTTTAGTATTTTGACGATTAGTTAATGAAAAAATTGACCTTAGGGTAAGGTAATATGGATCACATTATGTACTATACAACTATTAATCCAAGATCTCTTTATGATGGCTCTAAATGATACTTAAACTAAACCTAGGTCTCTAAGCTGAAACTTAACATTTTGAAGTTTGGTGAAAATTTGGCCTTTAAGAAAGGTGAAAGGAGAGGGTGAATTACGTTAAATAATTTACAAAAATTGATAGGGGCAAAGGAGAAGGGTATTACTTTTGGTTGGGGAACATCCCCCCACATGCATAAGCTTTACAACCAAATTTCTATATGTGAAGGAAAGTTATTTGTTTGTTTTGTTTGTCACATGGAGATCTCCCAAACCATGTTGCCTCTCGTCACACTCTTGATATGATTTTAAAGCCCTTGATTAGTACAGGTGCAATGAAGTGGTTCGCTAATGTTAAGAACTATAATGCAAGAATTATCAATTATTGAGTTTTTTTCAAAAAAATTCACTAAAATGAAAATAAAATATTTTAGAAAGATTGAGGTGAGCACTTGTTATTATTGAAAAGCCCTCATTGGGTGAGATTCTTTAGTGACGATTTCACCTAAGTTGGGGGGAAATATTAAATTTTGAGTGATTTTTATCACTATAATGAATTTAAAACTTAAAAGTCTTTTCACAATTGAGCTCTATCATCAAGGTCATGTTCATACACGAGCCAACCACACAAGCCATAATAATTTACAAAAAGTGCGGGCAAAGCAAGAGGGCAGGTTGTTTCTCCTTGGGTAACATCTTTCACTTGTGTTCTTCAACCATTGTAGAGCACAAAGTGAAAATGATCATAAGCCTATACATACCTAAATCACAAAGCATTACAAGAAAATGCACAAGACACTATACAACAGGCCAATGTGTAAGGGGTCTCCTTTTTTTGTGGAGGGCATATTAATTTCTATAAGGTACCCTCCACATGCACTAGGAAATTTCTAGTGCATTTACAAATGCAACATTATTGCTAATCCACATTCAATATTGTTTAATAATCTATTAAAGCATCTCAATAGACATGTCATGTAATTTTTTTGGACAAAGACTGGGAAAACTTATGTCGATTCGGGGTTGAATAGTCAATGAATGGCCTTTCGTGGAATGCATGTTAAGCATGGACAATACAAATGTTGGAATGCATCAAATTTTCATGATGACTAGCATCACGTGTGCCGTTGACCCGAGTGTGAACACATTCAGGGTTCCAAACCCAATTTTTCCTTCCAAACCCAATTTTTGCAATTTGTTTGGATTTCCAACAAACAAAATTCACTTAGAAATCAATATCTTGCACACATTAGCTCTAAAAATTGTGAAATAAAATTTATTAAATCTTAATCATTGAGGGCTTTCCAACAATACCAAGAGCGTCCCCAAATTCCATTATAGTTTTCAGTTTTGACTTTATTTAATTTTCATTGAGAAAATGGTTAAATAATCAATAGCTTCCACACTATAGTTCGAAACACTCTCAATCCAAGTTGGTGCACCCCTATTCATCAAGAGCTTTCCAAAGATACCAAGAATGTGGCATGAAGCCATGCTTTGGGAGACCCCAGTGTACAAAACAAAACAAACTACCTTCATTAATAAATCAATTTTGGGTTGCGGTGAAATGACAACTATGTTGGGAAGTTATTTGGACAAAAGACGGTGGATGAGATTGATTATTTTGTTCTCATGCCTTGGAATTTTGTGGGTGAATTTTTTTTGCAATATCTATGCTCTTGGTGTTGCATGGTCTCACACCATGGCCAAAAATGTTAAATGTTTTAGAACCTAGGTGCTTGGGTTTTATGTCAAGACTTTTTGAATGCAGGCTAGGAGCACCAAAGGACCATTGGGAACACAATGAACCAAAAAGGCTCTTCGGGGATCGGATCGGATGAGGACCTTCATCCACCACAAATGGATGAAGGTCTTACAAAGGAAGATGGATCATTGACCTTGGGAACATGATGGGGATAAGTTATTCAATGAAAGAGGCAAAAATTTATGGAGCTACTTGTTAACATATCTAAACTTTTGTTGTAGAAAATGAAGAAATTCTTTTGGAAGTTTCAAAACCCAACATGTTTTTTACATTTGTGCTTATGGAACAAAAAGTCTATTGAGAAAGTGAAATTAAGAAAAAGATGGATACCCTTGTTGCATTGTTGCCAGTAATGGGGTAAGGTCTAATTTATACCACATTGTTGAATTTGCAAAATTTCCCATCATCATGATAATAGCGAGAAGACAAAATGGTCAGTGTTATTAATTAGTTGGGTGTGGCCCATGTTTGTAAGAATGCATGTTCAATTTTGAGCAAAACGTATGGGATAAAGTGCGGTGCATTTGGGAACATCTTGGGGAACACATTGAGAACTTAAGGAACACATTGAAAACTTCATTAAGACCTGCAGGATGATATTTAGTAACACATTGGGAACTTGGGGATTCTTAAATGATTACTTGTCATGTATGCCTTTTTCACAAGTTGTCAAGTCACAAATAAATGGGCATTGTTTGCTTAACAAATTAATTTCCATAAAAATTGAAAACCCTACATACCTCTTGTAATCAAACCAAAGAAGCTCATGGAGAATGATGTCATGGTTTTTTTTTCAAAGTCCTCAAGTAGGTCCACTAAGGAAGATCCTCATCATTAAGTAGAACTAAATAGCTAATGTCCTAGGTGGGCTCTAGCATTTTAACAAAAGTGTTGTTACAAGTGAAAGCTTGTGAAGTGCTTATGTCTAGATGTAAGAATTTAATTGTTTTTATTTCAGAAAATGGTGAAAAAATCCCTAAAAATCATAATTTTTTTGAGTTCTTTCATTTGTTGAATCCTTTTAGGCAAAGTTGCAAAACTTGGCCCCCAAAAAAAATCATTGAAGCACATGAAATCATTCATGAATATTCCACAAAACCCCACTCAAGAGTACCACTAAGAGATCTCATTTACCACCCCATCATAAGAAGTTATTGTTAACTATATATCACATAATAGGTACTTGGGTTGGAGTGAACCAGCAGCCATCAGTGCACAAGTTGAGGATGGGGCCGTTCAAGCCGTTTTGGGGATGAACCAAAAACACATCCTCTTCCCTTACATAAGGATTTTTCAGCCCTTTTTTTTCCCCAAAATTTTTCCCTCCTACCCCCCCCCCCCCCCCCCCCTTTTACCTCCCTCCTACCTCCCTCACCTCATTTTTTGCTCACTCCATCTCAAGAGTTCGGGAGAGCTCTTGAGCTTGAATAGCACAAAGCCTCAAGGAGACATGAGACACAAGGGTTGAGGAAGGTGGAGAGCTCAATGTTGAAGGAATGTGGAGAAGAAAAGGCAAGAAGAATGTTTCATCCCAAATGCGGGAGCAAGAGAAGAAAGATAAGTTCCTTCCCTTCTCTGCATTTTTTTATTATTTATTTATTTATTTCTTTTGTGTTTTTTTTTCCTTCTGCTCGAGAATAAGAAGACGCCATTGTCTTCTTCTTTCGGTTTTTTGTTTCTATTTGAAGCGAAGAAGGTGACGACACAAGCGTGCCGTTGCCTATTTTTGTTATTTTATTTTTTGTTATGAACAAAGCGACAACAACAAGCTTGCTGCCATCTCAAAAAATTTCCTTCCTACCCACCTCCCCCCTCCTACCTACTTACCTCACTTCATATTGTGTTCACTCCATCGTTAGAACTTCGGAGAGCTTGAAGCGGGAGGGTAGAAGAGGGAGGGTAGAACTAGGAACCAGAAGTAGGAAGGTAGAAGTGGCAACCAAGAGAAAGCGCTTGAAATGGAAGGACAAAAACAAGAAGGCAAAAGTGGGAGGGCATAAGTGGGAGCCAAAAATGAGAGGGTAGAACGAGAGCTTGAAAGTAAGTTCTTTCCCTTCTTTTGGTTTTTTTTGTGTTATTTTATTACGTGTTTTGTTTTCTTTGTGTTTGAGGAGAAAAAAATGATGGTAATGCATTGTTGTCTTCTTTCATGGTGTTGCAGTGAAGAAGGTGATAGCAGCTTGTTGCCATCGCCTTTTTCTCTATGTTTCAGAAGAAAAAAACGACGACAATGTGTCGACGTTTTCTTTTGTGGTGCTATTGTAGCGAAAAAGGCAACGGCAACAAGTTGGCGTCACCTTTTTCTCTATCTTTGAGAAGAAGAAGAAGATGATGATGTAATAATGCGTTATCATCTTCTTCTATGGTGATGTTTTAGTGAAGAAAGCAACAATAGTTTGTTGCCATTGCCTTCTTCTTTGGTCATGTTGAAACGAAGAAAGTAATGGCAGCTTAATGTTATTACCTTCTTCTTGGTGTTAGAGAAGAAGAAAATGATGGTAATGTGTTGTCGTCTTCTTTTGCGGTGCTATTATAGCGAAGAATGCAATGACGACAAGCTCTGGAGTCTAATGTGCACTTAATGTTAAAGTTGATATATTTGGATGATATAAAGCACTTTTGGGCAGGCCACAAAACATCCCCCACAATGTGGAACCTATGCAGTGGGCCCATATAACAGGAAATTTTGCGACCCTATGTCTGAGAAAAAGAAAAAGATGTATTAAATTTCCATGAATCTAGAATGATTCATGGAAGGTAAGAAAAAATAATAATCAATGTCTTTTTATTTATTTATTTATTTTCAGCCAAGGTGTGTTAGGGTTTAATTTGGTGGTTTTTCGATGTTTATAAGGTTTAGGGCACAACATAGGAAGAGTTTGGTGCAAATGTACTTCAGGTTGAAATGTAATGTCGCCACTTATACATTACTCATCATGCAACAGCTGCTTATTGAGCTAAACACGGGATTGTAAATAATGATATGGTTTAGGGTTTCCATTTTATATAGTTAGCTAAGTTTTTTCAGCCCTGTCATTTTTTGGACTACCCAATTTGTGCACTTTGGTCCTTTTATATATTATAGTAAACCTTTTTTTTCATTGGGTTTTTAAACATTTTTTGATCCACCCATATTTGTACATTTTTTTATCAATATAATATTTTCTTCTAATCACATTTGTTTAATGAGTATATGGTTAAGTATATGGTTAATTATATATGTCTTCTGTTTCATAATCTTCTTAATACTTTAGATGTAAGAATGAAAACTTAAATAGGCCCATATGAATAGGTAACATTAATTTGTCTAAAGCTTACAAAGATCAAAATGAACGTTGTGTAATACCTACATCCTTTCTATTATAATTTTTATAAAACCATTTCATCTATGCAATACCCACATATAGGTTTTGTAAATAATTGTTGGTTTTTTTACATCCATTGCACTACTCGCATATAGGTTTCGTAAATAGTTGCTGGTTTTTTTACATCCATTGCAATACCCACATATAGGTCTAATATTTGATTTTTTTAACATCCATTACAGTACCCACATATAGGTCCATAAATAATTGCTGATTTAAAACATTTTTTGCAATACTTGCATATAGGTCTCCATTGTAATATTTCTGGGATTCATATGACATAATAATATAGTCTAAGTTTTCACAAATAATGTCATAATTGAGGAAATACTAAAAATTTATTTCAGATAATGTAAATGATTGATTATCATATTTTAAAAATCATTTATTTCTCAATATTAATGAATCGATTATTTGGTTGAACTTTAAATATTTAGATAATTAAATTTTAGAACTAAAAATCAAATCAATAATTTGATGTTTAATTTATTATCTTAATTAGATTTTTATGTTGATAAATATTCAAATCATTATTTTAGATAAATATTCATGATAATTAATTATCATAAAATTAATTTAGGTATATAAAAAGACATATTTTGGGTACCCAAACCACTTATTTTGAAATGACTATACATGTGGGTATTGCATTTAAGGTTGATTCTTCACCTAAGGTTATCTAAATCACCTATGGATTATTTCAAATGAACTTGCATGTAAGTATTGCATATAGGCTTTGGTTTTCATTCAAAAGCCACCCAAACAATATATTGGTTATTTTGAGAGGACGTTAGATGTGGGTATTGCGTTTAGGGTTGGGTCTGCACCTCAAGTTACTTAACTCACCTATGGGTCATATCGAAATAAACTTGAATACGGGTATTGCATTTAAGGCTAGGTATTCATATAATTTTACAATACCTGCACACATATTTTTTTTCACCAACTAGAAATTTGGCCTTAATTTTTTGAGTAATTAAATAAAATTTGTAACAAAACACAAAAGAAAGTATGTTTATTATCATTTGGTAATATTTCCAAGTTAATTTCATTCACTTTATTTTAAAATATATAAAATGGCATTGCATTGTTTTACATATGTTTAAGTTTTAAAAATTCCGCCCAAAATGCACCCTAAATTTATTTTAATTATTATAGACTTGTAAACAAATGTTAATTAATTTATATGTCCCAAACTCTAAACCTAAACAATAATTCTAACATTAAGTAGTAAATTTTACATTAAACCTTAACTCCCATGTATCATCAATGTGACCAATTTTGCATTATGTTCATTTTTATATATGTTAAATCATACTATAACGTGAATAAATAACTTTGAAAACATGAATTTCATGATGTATTGGCGAGGAATCAAATATTTAAAAAATATTTTTATGTTTCATGGTTAATGAATTATCGCAATATGATACGGGTATTGCATTTAAACAAAAGTGGGTTAGGGAATATTGAACATTAACAACTATAGAACATATGGAAATAAAGGAGATTCATAATTATGTTATAAATCTAAACAAATGATAAAATTAAAAACCAATATAATGAACAAAGTATAGAGTATAAACCTTAAGCTTTAATATATATGAACCAAATTCCAAAACATTAAATCATAAGACATAATTGTAAAAATCCAAATGATATTTTGCCATAAGCCCTATTACAACCCTAACAATACAAACCCTAAGAAAAAAAAAGTCCTAGTGATATATGCCCTAGACTCAGAAAAAATACAAAATATACAAATTATATAATGCAAAAAAATTAAAATTAAAAAAAAAACATAGGAAAAAATTTAGAAACCAAAATTTAAAGCTTTAAATTACAAAGATTTACTAATCGAAAAAAAAAACCTTAATCTTAAAAAATAATCAAATAAATTTGTAAAAAACCAAAAAACAAAATATGACTTTTACCTTGGTGTGATCTTTCAAACTAATTTTTTTCACTCTTTGACAAAGATATAAAATGAAATTGAATTACTTCACATATGTCTAAACCTTCAAATTCCCCCTTCAAATTTAGCCTAGTTTAGGTTAATTATTGTAGATTTGTGAAAAACTTGCTAACTAATTTATGTGTCCCAACCTTAAACTTAAACCATAATTCAATAGTACATACTTATAGTAATTACATGAAAAGATGTATTCTAATGTCCATTCTATAAATAAATTAGGTAAAAAAAAATTAGTGAAATACACATTAAATAAACCAAAATGGCTACAATTATGACATTGTTTCCACTATAACTTGTTTGTAATGCCTACATATGGGGACCTATGTTCATCACCTATGAACTAGAGTGAACTTTAATAAATTGATAGGTAAGATTGGGGGGTTGGGGGGGGAAGTGGAAAAAGTGAGTAGGTAATTATTAGGTAGTTGACTATGTAAAAAACAAAGATAGGTAGAAAGGTGGGTGCATAGGTAGGTAAGTACGTATATAGATAGGTAGTTGGGTTAATAGGCAAATTAGTAAGTAGAAAGGAAGTTCAAGGAACGAGGTAGGTAGGTTTCTAGAGTAGATAGGCATGTAGGTAGGCAAGTTAGTAGGTAGGAAGAAAGTTACACTAGCAAGGTAGCTAGGCAAGTGATGGGCCAATCAAAGTGGCCCCTTCCAAAAAAAAAAAACCTTTGGGTGCACCCTGAAACTAATTGATAGAATCCATTTGAGTATGGAGGGATGGGTGTAGCTTGCATTTGGTCCCACATTCTCAGGATTGTTCACAAAGTGTTAATATGGGACTGTGAGTTCATTTCTCTCAACTTCATTGAACATTTCCTTGTTTAATTGTTTCTAGTTTTAACAGGTGTTGTCCATTTCTTGATTTCAAAAGGAACATTCAGTCCTCATTTTAACTCTTTTTAAAAAAAATTGAATGGAAGTTCCAATCCAGTTTTGAGACTGATTTTTTGAATTTTTAAAACGTTCCATCATTTTCAGAAAGAATTTAGAGTTGATTCCATTTAAGACAAGGTCTCTTCCATTTGCATCACACATAACTAAGTAGTAATGATTTTGTGTAATGTTAGTTTGTTCAATGAATGCATAATAATTTTTTTTAAAAATGTAGCCACATGATGGGCAACCAAACGATGATTTACTCATGTTTGACTACAAGACAAATAGGAAGCCAAAAGTTTTTTAGAACCCTCCTATTCTAAAGGATCACAAAGTCTTAATGTGACGACTTTTTATCCCTACTGTTTTGGCAAATTTTTTGAATTTCTTTTCAACAAACCCTTTGAGAGATTGTAGGTCATTTTCAGATTTTGTAACAACTTGAAATTTTGCACAAAGTTTTTACTAGTGCACAGAATTCAATAAAAATGATGTAATATTAACTATGTAAAATTAAATAAAAACAATAACTTGCCTAAAACATAGGCCCAGAGTTATAAATTTTTCATATAAAATTATACTTATATACCTAAAGAATTTGAACTTGTTTAAAACGAGACAACACCCTCAACTTAAATTCTAATTTGATTTTGAAAAGAGTTATTTCTGCTTTTGATTCCAACAAAACTTGAAACCACTAATAATCCCCACCTCCACCCCAAAAAGAAAAAATTGGACCCCACCCCACCGCACCCCCCTCATGAAGATTGTGGTGCTAAAACTCTTCATCATTGCTTTTGGTTGAGGTTAAATTGCTAATCCAAGGAAAAAAACAATATAGGCATATTTTGTACTATGGTTGTATATTCGTGTTCCAATTCATTAGATGGGGGTTGCTTCCCAAGTTCTTTTTTTTTCCGGGGGGCAATGAACCATTTTGATTGGCCCATCCCAAACACAAACCTAAAACTCTGGTGGCTCCCCAAAATAAAAGTTTCCATTGGCAAATGGAGTGCCTTTCCCTTGGCCCAGCTATAAAGCTGAGAAGGGGAGAACTTTGGGCAAAGCATACGGAATAAAAGTGTGGTTCTACTGGAAACATATTGAGGAACACATTGGGAACTTTATGGGAACAGAAAACCAAAAAAAAACCCCTCAGCCCGCGACCCAAAAGAAAACAAATTGGGCCCTTGTCTATCTATGTTGAGCCTTCTCCTTGGCTGCATCAAATTTTTATTTCTAAAACTGTTTGTCACCATTTTTCACCTGCGCTATTGGAAGGCATGGTGTGTACATTGTGTGGGCGTATATAAGTTGGCTCTGTCCTTGTCGCCAGTTCAAAGTTCAAACCTGCAACACTTATCCCAGGGGTGAGGGCTCACTGGTATAGCCCCTTATGGAGACCCTTGGACCAGGAAAAGGTCCCGGGTCCAAAGACCCAGTGCTGTGCAGGTGAAACTCCTGATGGCCCTCTCTGCCAATGAGCTTGACTTGGTGGTGGCAAAGGCTTGTCAGGTTGGGTCTGCAGTTATGGTTGGAAGGCGAAGAAAAAATGAACAAACAGAAAAAATAAACAAACAAGGGTTGTGTCACACTGTGGCCTTACCATTTACATTAAAAAAAAATTATATTAAGGCAAAAGAAGAATTATGGGAATTCAAATATTTCACCATGCAAATATAGTCTTCCAAAAAAATCCTCTAAAAGAAACCAAAATCCTTCAAGCTATCATAACTCTATAACTAATCTCAAGTTTCAACACAAGCCAAAATATCATCTTTCAAAATCCTCATATAGAAATAGACCTACTACCTAGGGGCCAAAACCCCTTAAGCTACTATAGTTAAGGTTTTCTATAATGAATCTAAACACAATAATTCCTTGCCTTGGAATTCAAGGCCAACAAACTAGCAACACTTAAAATAGGAAATGTTCCACACAGTTCAGAAAAATGAACTCACAGTCTCACAGCAACACCTGTTGAACATTCATCAAAATGTGGGACCCAAATGAAAGCCACATTCCTCTGTAGTGACCCTCTTGCCGCCCGCTTCACTTTGTGACTTGATGAGAGAGCGTATGAGTTTACAATTCCGTTGCACGTCTCGGAACAGAATGCCTACATCTGCACATGATTTGGGCTTAGGCAGTAGCAGATCAATGTCAGTTAAATGGAGTGAAATGATGGGTTGGACTGTTGTTGGAGTTTTATAAACACCACATGAGTTTTTATGAGGCTGAAGGCTGCGAGATTGCTTGAAGGAAGTATTGATAGGTGCACTAGCGCTGCGATGGGAGGATCTGTGTTACATCTGGAGGTTGGTCTAAGTGAAGGTTGAGATAAGAGAGAGAGACAGAGGTGTCTAGGTCTGTCATTTGCCTATCTAGGGGATGTGTGTGACAATGGAGCCTTTCAAAAAGCGATGATGGTAGCTGGTCTTGTGAGGTTCATTATACATCCACAATTACGCATGTTTA
>Ga0116231_10008599_pt1 | contig 17823 bp, 10 predicted proteins | sample S1TSphgellanicum_2_FD_89695 | JGI IMG/M metagenome (GOLD analysis project Ga0116231, IMG submission 89695) | Host-associated microbial communities from peat moss isolated from Minnesota, USA - S1T2_Fd - Sphagnum magellanicum MG | ecosystem: Host-associated > Plants > Peat moss > Unclassified...
AAATTTGTTTTAAAAAAAAAATATTGGTGATAAATTGTTGTGAAAATATTTTTAAAAAAATTAAAAGGTAAAAAATTTGAATTTTTAGTTTTTTTTTTTTTTTCAAATCTCCTTTTAAGAATGATTTAACACCAAACCTTAGCCAAAGGTATGGTAATGATCATTGATATATTTTATCTCAATATTCATTCAAGCTTAAATTAATGCAAAATGGATTTTATGTTAAAAAGATCCAAGATTCAATTTCCTTGGTAGTTAGGTTGGTCTGGTTTGTATTGATTGTAGAAACACCTTAGGATCTTTCAATAAAATTATGATTTTTTTTTGTCAAAAGAAGTGTTTATGACATGCGATCTTTAGTAAAAAAAAATCTAATGAAAAAAAATCTTTGTTATGAATGAAAATAATTGAATCACATAAAAAGCATGAAATCATTCATAAAACACTTTATGATTAATAAGTTCAAAACTTTATATATTGCATTTTTGGCTGATTTTTAAAAAAAGTCTCATAATTTTTAAACACTAAATGCATTATGAATAATACATTAGATAATTTGCATTTTATGATGGTGACAGAAGAAAAGAAATAAAATTAACATTATTACATATATGAACATTAAAACTTGAATTGAAAGTGGAATTAGAATGTAAATGGATGCACATTTAACCTTTTTAGTTTGTCCACATCCATTAAATCTAAAAAATATAACTAGATGTGATGTTAAAATTTTACAGTTCATATATTAAGAGTTCATGTGCATAAACCTCTATTGATCATCTAGGATCAAATCCTGAGTCCGTTTGAAATCCAGATGCATCTTGAATTCCATATGTATGATTTGGTGAATATTCAAATAATGTCGGGTTCAAGCCTTCTTGTAAGAGTGCAGCTCGTAATTCTTCCACTACCTTGGTCATTGTTGGTCTATGAATAGATTTGGGTTCCACACATTGGATGGCAATTTCTGCAACTTTCCATAAAGCATCAAGTTGGGGATTTGAAGCTTTCACAATAGGGTCCAAAATCTTGTCAATATTTCCCGCTTGAAGATTGGATCGCACCTATTCAACACATACACATATTATTTGTATTTTTTGATGTCATTTGTAAAAAGATTTTTAGGTGAATAGGCATTCATTATTGCTTAGGTTAAACTTGATATTTTATTTCTATATCACCATCATGTGTAATGTTTCCATGGACCAAGTATTTGAAATATATGATTGATATGCACACCAAATTCCATTTTGTAACACATCTATGAGTAGATTTTGGGTGAAACAACATAGCAAGAACATACTTCCTATATTGTACATATCTTTTTTCATTACAAGTTTGAAAATAATACTTGTAAAGGTGAATAAATAAAATCAAAAATTTAAAAACTTCAAAGGACTATAATTTTTAACTTACCCACTCACACAAATTCCGAGCAGTGGGATCTGGTAATGTTGGATCTACAGGCATGCGTCCAGATATTATTTCCAAAAGCACAACACCAAAGCCATATACATCACTTTTTGGTGATAAATATCGTGTTGTAAAATACCTATCAATGAGGAAATTCATGCACACCAATTGTTAATGCAAATTGCAATATGTAATATGACATCTTGAAATTATTAAATTACATTCTACAAGATGAAATCATGGAAAGTGCATAATATTTAATCATCGAGTTATTGATTTTGTAATCTATGTCACACATTACAATAAATTGCACCATACAATGTGTGTGGTTAAGTACGCACTCTGGATCAAGATACCCTGCAGTTCCTTTGACATTTGTTGTAACATGAGTAATATCATCTTTTCCATATATTAATCTTGATAGACCAAAATCTGCAACTTTTGCAATTTCATAATTACTAGAAAGTAGAATGTTACTACTTTTAACATCACGATGAATAATGCTTTGATTGCTCCCTGAATGTAGATATTCCAAGCCTGCAAATTCCAAATTTAAATGTCTTAAAAATATAACTACGTAAATATGTTAGGAAGGCATAACTACCAATAATTTTTTTCCTTAAAGATATATTGTTTCATGTTTCGTTTTGATAGGCCCAAAATTGAAATTTTTGTCATGCAAAATAACAAGTTACTAAAATAAAATTACATTGGTTTGCAAAGAGTGTTGTTCAACAATAATCATATTGAAGTTGAATCATTTACCTTGTGCTGCATTGAGAGCGATGTTCATGCGTGTTTTCCAATCAAGTTGTTCAATTGTCAATGTTGATAAGTCACCTGTGTTTAATTTTTAAAAATCATATTAACATGGGTTTTAAAAAGAATTTATTGTTATGCAACCATAATTATTGTTTTCTTTTTTCCATTTTGTGATGTAACCAAAGTGGTGACCATCTATAAGACAATTTAACCAAATTTGGCTATAAACAAGATATGAAAATAAAAAAATCTAGGGATAATTTTATATTTTTGGCTAGATGTGGTTGGAACTTACAATAAAAATCTACTAATTTGGAAAAAAATTATCTTTGGAATTTGGTAAATTTGGGTGATTCATTTCATGATTTTGTTTTTATATAAATCAAAATCATAGTTTTTAGGTTGAACTTTGATAATCACCAACCATAATAACAATTATAAATGACAATAAAAACATGATAAAAACATGTTGATCAATAGAAATATACGGAAAGTGGAAGAAAAGAAAATTTGTACTTTGAGTTTAATCATTAAGGGGGTTCATTTTTAAAACAATAAAAAAATTCACTGCATTTAAATGGGGAGTGAAGACAAGGTGAAATTCAAATTATACTTAATTTTGTGATAATTTGATTTCACCTTCTTTTTTTTTTTGTTCTTAAGCATTTTCACTATTGATGTATTTATTTCGTGCAATAATTAGTTTGAATCTTGTGTATTAAATATTGTGATACTAAATTTCATCTCTTATTCAAGTAAATTCCTTCATTTAAAAAATAACAAAGTTTGAGATTAACAAAAGGTGTAGGGGGTGAAAGGAGCACCCAAAGATATGATCATTTTAAGGAGTTCTCTAATGTATAAAGAGGGTTTTACACATATTAGAACTACCAATCAAGTGTTCAAAATCAAAATTTGAATAAGAATTGATAGTACCATATAAATGATCACGTAAGGAGCCTTTATGCATGTACTCATAAATCAACATTTGTCGATTATCTTCATGGCAATATCCAATTAAAGAAACTAAATTTCGATGGCTCACCCTTGATAAAACATCAACCTACATCAATCACATTCATTCAACATTGCGTAGGTCAAGGTTCTTGAAGATGAATACTTGAAATGTCTACCCTTCCATAATTTTGAACATCATTTCCAAATAACTAAATGATGAAATTCATTAAAGTCAATGGACCGCATGATTCAAAATTCTTTTCAAGTATGTGACTTAAGTGTTGTGTCCTTTAATATTTGGGATGTGGGATCCACATGGTTTCATCACTCATGAGAATGATTTTGTTAGTCCATGAATTGCTTTTAGCTATTTTTTTTTGGGGTACTCAATGTGTCCATCCTAAATAAGTTCAATACTTTGGGGCATATTTTAAAATTCTAGGATGGTGATTCTTGATGGATAATGAATAATATAGTTCCAAATCAAGGTTAATTTTTTTTGTTAAGATGTTAATATATTGTTATAAAATCAAAATTCAAAGTTTTCATTTTGGAATGATTTGATAACACATTCTAAAATATGGAGGGAAGGAATTAAATACCCCTTGCTACAAATATAAACAATTAAAAGAATTTGGAATACATTTAATAGTTAAATGGGCTGAAATTTTTGTTTTCACAACCAAGTTGAATCAATTTCATTACAAACATTACAAAAAAAGTCTTGAACTTTTACAAACCTCATTAAAGAATTCAGATGGCCCTTGGGTTGATTTAACATCAAGCTCTTTGATTGCCACATCTCGTCCATCTTCAAGTTTGCCATAATATACATGTCCAAACCCTCCTTTTCCAATCATTGTCTTGAAGTTGTTAGTTGCAACAATAACCTCATCAAGTGAATAAGGTTTCGCACCTACATGATCATTAAGCCATTAATCTTGCTTGCATGCAATTGAATGTTGGTATACCTATGTCATAGATTGCATTAACCATACATAAAATTAATTCCAACAAAAATATGTACATAGTGGTTTAGTTGTGTTTTACATGAAGTGAAAGACCAATAACCTTCCATTCATTCAATCGACAAACACTAAACCACCCAATTTACTTTTCATATAATTTTGATAATTTTTTCTAGCAAAGCATATGTTCAATTGAAATAAAATGCTATACATGTTTTTACCCTTTCACATTATTTAATGCAAAAATATATACAATCATTTCATTAACATACTTCAAATGTGGTTTATTTCATATGTAATTTAAGTTTCAAAACAATAAATTACTACTAACAAATTTGAAATTTAAATAAAGTTGATAACAATCAAAGAAAATTTCATAAAGAAAAATAATGCAATTAATTAAAAATCATTTTTTAAGGTTTCTAGAATACGTGCCAAATGGTGCAATCATATTAACATGTACCAAAAGTAGTCATAACCATTGCTTAATGTTTTGAACTTTGGATTGTAAAAAATAATTATAATAATAAGTAGAATAATTTTTATAAAATTTTATTGTGAATACACTATGTACATATCACAAAATTTTGGAATCGATTTAGTGAGTGAAAAATATGTAAAAAAACTTTTACCCTCTTGTAACCATTGTTTAAAACCCGCATAAAAGTAATTTAAAAGAAAATTTGAAATTAAAAGCAGAATTTGAAAATATTTTTTAATGTCATATTTTGGGATTTTTTTAATATACACCATAACATAATAACATTAATTTTTAAAAAAAAAGTTTAATGTTTTTTGAAAGATGTATAAAAAGGATTTAAAAAATATTCTAAGAATAAAATAGTGGTCTAAGGGGGCATGTGTGGCTCCTAATAGCATGGTTGGACCCAAATTATGATATATTAGCATTAATAATTTTACATATAAATTGACTTTTAATAATTTCTCAAATTCCTTTATAAAATAATACTAAGGAATAAAAGGGTGAACTTAACCATGATAACATGTACATTTTTTCGACATATTCAATATGCTCAAAAGGGACTATTGACTAAATTGTTTTTTCCATTAATGGCATTATTGATGAACAACTTGGGTTATTTTTTCACATCAAATGATTAGGATGTGAAAAACATGTGACATAGATTTGCAAGGAAAACTACATTGACCTATATAAAATGAGTGTTCAATTTATAACTCTAAAGCAACTTCATAAATTAAAAAATTTCAAGATGTTAAATTGTTAGATGCACTTATGCATCTTTTTCAATGAATTCAAAGTTAATTTTATGTACATCACTTTCTCACATCATGATTTAGTGCCTCCCAAATGTGGGGAAAACTTGGTACAAGTGTCAAGGCACAACAATTTTTTGAATAAATTATCCCACTACATTTTTGAAGTGACAAAATTCATTTCAAGTAATCATGGATTTGAGGTTTTCAAAAATTCAACAACAGGATTCGCTCAAGGATGATTGTAGGAATCTTTTCTCTTTGAACAACAAATTCAAAATATTATTTTTGATATACTCCTTTCAATTGACAATTTCATTAAAAATTGATTTTTGTCAAATTATCCCAAATTGATATGATATTGAATAAACACACTTTATAAGTTTTTGAATACATTTGGATGTTTTAATTGTTGACAAATGTTTTTTTTTCAAAACATCAAATTTTGATCACCATGTGATATGTTAAGTTATTTTGTTAGACATTTATAAAGTCAAACAAAGTACAATGTGATCATATCCAACTTTAAAACATTCATAGAATTAGATAGTTAAGTTCACGTACATTACAATGTGATTTTATCATTCAAATATCATTATGTTCTTGTACCATTTTGGTATAAACATTTTGTTAGGGAGTATGAAAAATGTCTTTTGGGATAATATTTTGTGCAAGTTACCACATTTTCACTCAATTTTCTTTAAAAGAATGTTTAAAATACACATGGTGACCACAAAAGCTGCAAACATCAATTACCAAATACCAAATGTTTTGTCACTTACCTCGATGAGAAGATTTCGTCATTTGCAAATATCCACTAGTTTTGGTGGTTTTGCCATGTCTTTTTTTATGTTGAAAATAAACGATGACACAAATGATGACAACAAGTGTTATGCTACCACCTATTATAGGACCAATTATGATTCCAATATTTGTAGATTTGGGATTGGATATTGGTGACTCCAATAATTGGTTTCCTGGAGTATACCTTCAAGTTTTCACAAACACACATTTGTCAAATTTGGTGAATCAAAACCACTATTTTTCTTGATAACAAAGACAATGGATATAAATTCATAAGTTTCAAAAGAAGTTATTTTCACAAGCATGAAAAATGTTTATGCAAAGATGGTGCCAAATTTTTGGATCTTTGATTTTTACTTACAAGAAAGTCCAAGTGCTATTGTTGGGAATGAAACCTGGGGGGATAGGGCCACTAAAATTGTTGTATTGTACTAACCTGTTCCACATTGTAGAAAGTCCAATGTCACAACTTGCTTGTAGTCTTTCAACTTTGTTGGACATTTTATCCAATGAAGACCAATAACTCAAATTATGCTATGATATACTTATATATTTGGCTTGTGCAATTACATGATTGTGATTAATATGAAAATGAAAAAAGAAACATGTAAGTATTTAAATACTTACTACTAAACTTTAAAGTCCTATCTAAAGGTCCAATCATGAATTAATATTTGTTTAATCTTGTAAGTTGATTTTAAAAATCAATATTTTATGCAAATAACCTTTTTGAAGTGGAAACTATGTAATAGAGTACTCACAACAGTGATAGACGTGGTAGTTGAACCAACCAATATGGAAGATCCCCAGATAGATAATTATTTTGCAAATTCCTATTGTAGATCAAAACACAACAATGTTTCACAATATCTTTTCAAAATCTGAGAATAAAAAGGTCACATCTGAATCAATGCATATTCTAACTATCAAACAAAAATATAAAAATATAATATATACTAAATAGTTCCTAAAATATTCAGGTTATAATGGCAGAAAAAAAACTTAATTATTTATTATTTACAAAATATTAATGAGATTAATGGACAATGGATAAAAGAAATAAAGATTGAATTACATTTATGGATGTAATGTATATATATTTTAAGACAAGTCATTGGCCATGAATCATGTTTTTGACTTCATGTATAAATAGTGGATCTAAAAATGAGAATATCTTAAATAAGTTACATAAGATGGATGTGTGTACTCACAATGTTGTTAAGCTCGTTAACTGTGCCAGTATAGGTATAGAACCAATCAGTGCATTATTTTGCAATTCCCTGCATAGTAGATGAAAACACACCATCACTGAAAAACTAGCCAATATGCAATTATTAAAATTACAATATGTATAATGACCATATAAAAATAAATAATATATACTCTTGTGTGATCATAACAACCATTTTCTTTACCATCATGGCCAATTAGTTGTTAAATTATGAGTTGAATGTTGGAGTAATTATTGTTGGATCAAAGGTCTTAAATTAGAAGCTGATGTCAATATATGTAAGATCATGTGAATATTATGAATGCACGTCAACTATCATCTACACTCAAACATAAGACCAACATTTATGGGGTTTAATGAAATACCAAATGCTTGTAATTGCTACACCATCCATGTTTTGATAAATCCCAACAAAGATTTACAAGCTTCCTTGTGGAGGAAATGGTTGCAAATCCCCTATCTTTAGAGACAGGAATTGCACCATAATTTGGATCATTGTAGGTTTAGGTGGTTGGAGGGGAAAGTGGCACAACTTGGGATTTTTTATAGAAGAAGAGAAAGTTTCTCCTTTCAAGTTATCAAAAAGATTAAACCTCAAACATTGCTTTACTATCCAATTCAAGACTTTAGTTTGCTTTAAAAATCTGATCAAGCACACTTTCCTTAATGTAAATAAGAATTGTATTATATTTACTCCTTTTTTTGAGGAGAAAGTTTTGATGATCACCTTTGTGATGTTGAAAAAAACTCAAGAACAAGAGATAATCAAGCCTTCCCCACGGGGTAAGTTGAAAAAATAATTTTTCAAAGAAATCACAAAGGGCATAAATATTGAAAAACTCAGTTCATTATCCTATTGAGTAAGATAGTATCCGGCGTTTGTGCATTCATTGGTTTTTTAGAGGGCATTTCTAAATTTTTTTGGAATTGCAAGAGGGAAACTCAAAAACATTTCTTGTGAATAAAGATGACCTAGAATCTAGAATATTTTGGTTGCTGCCAAAATCCCACATGTTCACTCCTACTTGGTACCAACTCTAAGATAATAGAATATTGTTTATGAAAGTTACTTACAACTGGATGAGGTTTACAAGGTTGTTAAAGCCGTGAGAAATGGGCCCACTTAGATTGTATTGGGCAAGATTCCTGTCAGACATCACAACAGGTCCCATTTAGAAAAGTTAGATGAATGATATGAAAGTTTTGCCTGGATGTGAAATGTTCATGGATTAGTATTAAGCACAAGTTGAAATTCTAAAAATGACATCATACAAAACATAAGACGTGAAGTATAATTACAGTTATTCTCTGTGAATAACTTGTGTATATGGTGTACCAACAAATATAGGAGGGTTATTTCCTGTGTTGGGTGAGTATTCAGTTTGGTAGGTTAAAGTCGCCAGCTCTGGTTTTGGTTTCAATTAGTAAAGATTACATCAGAATCAGGTCTGATTTTCAAAATTAAAATAATATATTTAAAGAACCAAACCCAAAAATTGAGTTCAAGGCTCTAATTATGTGTGTTGAAACTCAAACCAAAACCAAAATATGTATTTTTGAAAAGAAAATGATTAGAATTGATGATTAACCAGAGGTTAATCAATAGTTAATCGTCAGTTCCAGTGTAGATTAGTAAAAATCTTGCTATGATCTATGAAACATTAAAAGTGACCAAATGTCACAGGTGAGAAAATAACCCCGAAGTTGTAAATTATTTTGCATAGTATTTCAAATTCCCAGGAATCATTGTAGGCCTTCAGGTTACACGACAATTTTTATAAAATTAGACTATCATTGGTGGCAAGCTAGTCATTAGTAGGATAATATTATTAAAAGCTAGCTCATGTCTCTAAGCCAAGGGACCTGAGCTAGGTCAACACCTGAAGATACAAACAAACGTCGTTGCTGTGTCTCAGAAAGCTTGCACGACCCTAAACCAGAGTGAAATAGTATTAGAGCCATTTCTAGTCTACAAGTTTTCAATAGCTTATGTGCGTTAGTTTAGCAAGATGCTATATACCCCCCCTCCCCCATCAAGCACTATTCAGTGCCCTTTCTCAGCCTAACAGTACAACCCTGTGAAGAACTATAATCTATCAAGTCACATTCTGATTTGACCCTCTAACCCCTCCTTCGTCCTCAATTTGTGTGTATCTATAAAGTCAGCAAAATTAGGTACCATTCCATGAAAGAATGTATCAGTTTAAAAGATTTGCAAATCTTGTTTTCACAAGGCCAAATCCCATAAACAATATGAGCCAACCAAGGCACAAGTACAACAAGTCCAAAATTGGGGGTGAATTTTCCTTTAAGACCAATTTAGGTCCAAAACTGGTTTTGTCACCTGAGCTTTTCATATAGTTTTCATCATGACTTCTTATTTAATCCCCAGTTTTGGCAAAACTAGGCCTAAACCCCCAGTTTGGGGTATTTCACAAATATTATATTAAGCAAACTTGGGCTCCACATTGCTTAGAACTACCAGTGATGATTACCTAATCAATGGATGGAAAAAATGAATCAATTTTGTGAAAATTAAGTTCCATTTAAATGAAAATATTAATTGACATAGCATGCATTTTGAATTGAATTCAAATTCAATTTGAAAAAAATAAGATGTAAATTAGTGGAGAAAATATTGAAAATTTGTTTGGGATTATAATGTTGAAAATTTGTTCTTAAAAAAATGCAATTCAAAAAGACTCCTTTCCATGCCTCTTTTTTGGAAATGGGCTAAACAAATTTCAGGCTAGAATCTGGTAAGATGAAATACTATTGAGAGTCTATAATCATCCTATCTAAACTAGTTCAAATGAATCATTGTCATTGAAATTTGATAATGGCCCCTGTCATTGATTCCATATTTAAATGAAGAAAGATTCTAATTTGACACAAATATTGTGAATGAAAGTTGGATGCATCATTTAATATTTTAGGATCTTCTACAACATCAATAAAATGGCTATATAGTTGAATAGGAAAATTACTTACACGGCAATAATTGAAGGGATGGAATTGCTGTCAAAGCTACATGTAACCCAAGGATGCGGAACTGGAAGACATGGATCACCGCCCCATTCAGTAAGGTTGTAGATTGACTTTATCTCCTCAATAGCAAGTGCTACATGCACATCACAGATTAGTTTCTATTAGTTGTCAGAACCTTCAACAGTAGTTTGAGCCAATAATTTGGTAGATTAAAATTTAGAAATTATGGAATGAAGTTTATCCTTGTTTTGGTAATGTAATGTGGTTCATAATGGAAAACCATGTTGCTCTAGTCGTTAGCCATTATGATGCAATTGCAGACTTCTTTATATCAACAGGGTCAAACTTGAAAGTTTTTTGTGGGGCAATGTTGAACAAAACAGAAGTTAACGTCAAAAGATCCAACACTAAAGTTAGCAAAATAACTGAATTGCATTATGGATGATTCTCTCTAACATGCTAACTTGAAATGTGAAATCATTCCCTTTGTGTGAAATGTCATAGGCGTCTTCTGATGATAATTAGGAAAAAACAACCGAATACCAGAACTCATAACCAGATGATTAACTCACCATCCTGAGGGTTTGTTAGTGTAACCATTTGGTCTCCGACTTCCAAAAACTCCAAGGCATTCACCAAGGGACCCAGAGGACTAGTGGGGTCTGGATAGAGAACAATATCCCATCCAGGTGAGTAGTAAACGTCTGGGACAAAAAGGGCATCAGGAGGGTTACTTGTCTGGTTGACGAATGGATTTACTAAGCCGTAAAGATATCCAGATACCAGTACATAGTAATTCCGTGAAGTAGCATTTGCAGTTGGATCTAGTTCAGCAAAGTACAATGACAGATATGCTGAATAGCTGTTGGTGTCTGGGAAGTAGATTGTCATGTTGCCGCTTGTGTCGGTTAGGGCAGTACGCATGACTGCGTCAGGTGGATAGTCAAATCCGTTATCAGAGATTGGTAAGATTGAGTGGTTAATCATTAGATTTTGCAGCCCTGAATCGGTACTTTGTACAAATGTTGAATTCGACTTTTGCACAGGAAACCAATATCGATCGTAAGCATCATCGGGAAATCTGCAATAACCGAAAATGATATAAAAATAGAACGATAAGCAAACTACGATAACTTGTATACAAATGAACCATAAGTCAAGGGAATCGTTCCCAAAGGATTCAGAGCTAGTAGGAATATGACACATCAAACGTAAATGCGATATGCGTGTTTAGCATAGTGATCATTAATACTTAGTGTGTCTAAGGCTTCAATATACTAGAGGTAATTTATTTACATTAATCAGGAAGCATATTTTTGTGACCCCATTAGTAATATTGTTATTTTACGCGATTTCCAAGTGCTGTGATTATTCAATGATATTGGGTGAAAACTGTTCAAGGAATAACTTAACCCCACTTCACAAACAAAGTTATCACAACTTGATCAATACATGAGGAGCATGATGGGCAACTTTGGAATCAACATAATTTAGCTGACATACCTGATGATTCCATTTCCACCAAAGTTCAACCTGTATTTTGTTTCGGAGAAGTTATTAGGATAATAATCTACCTCCTCATAATAATAAGTTGGCAATTGCGATAAAGATATTGCAGAAATAAATGGAACAGAATTAGAGGAGTCTCGTAAGAGACATAGAAATGTCACGTTATTAGTCGGCTGAGATAGATAACTAAATTCATAATACACAAATGTATTAGCGTCTTGAAAGATGACATTGGCCACAATATTCCCATCTATACCCATCTTAAAGCTAGGGAGTGTGGTGGCATTGTCATAAGAACCATAGAAGAATGTCCCTTTAATTATATACGTTTGTTTTGGCGATACTGGAAAGGTGTAACAGTTTTTGGGGCGAGAATCAGGAAAGTATCTCACGGTTGTGAATTCGGAGAAGCTTGGATAATTCGTTTGGGCACTAGGGACATATCCGTTTACACCAGATGTTATATATGGAGCATCAGGGACCCACGATATATTTGTGACTTTGTCTACATACCCGGTGTTTGAACCACAGTCGACAAAGATGGATCCTGCATGCCAACGTGAAAAGATGAAGTCAACTCATGTTGAATAATATCTTGAGGCCACTCGCATGCTGAGAACCGAAGTGGTGAACCTTAAACGTTTGAGAGAACAGAGCTGGACTAGACCTATGATTCGTTGATTATGTACCGGACATCTTGCGAAGCCAATTGCCAACAAGTTTCCTTACATGATTTGCACCTTGTTTGGTTGATGCGTTAGTTATAGTTGTTTTTTGTTAAAGAAAAGGTAAGATGCATGGCCTCAGATATCAACCTTTGGGCACAACTTCGAGACCTAGAATTGATACTTAGTCAAAATACTAGGACATAATGTTGATTCACGTCTCCACAAAGAAATCCAAACTCTTTGAAGACTAGTTCAAGCTTTTCTTCAAGTTTCATCGCATTTTGCCAGGAAATTCAGTTTTGTATTTCATATTCAAAGAAACATGTGCATACAAGGGAATTGAGAGCTATCTAATTTTCAAAAGTGGAACACGAGTGGTACATAGTTCATACTACGAAAGGGTGCACAAATTAGAGACGGTTTGTATGAATGGGCCACAAACCTGGAGCTTGAGCTGACACGCCTGGAACAGTGGACAGATTGCACACTAGAGCTTCCAGCAGTAGTGCAATCAACAACAACGTGGCCATCCAGACTTCCATTTGTTTGTCCACAGATGCAGACCACAAATAACAGATGATTTTAACCTTGTCACTCCACGCTTCAACTGTGAATCTAGTACCCGCTCAAGCAAACCATGCATACAGAAAACGCTTTATTGTGAGCTCAGCTTGTATCCTCTCATGAAGAAGCAGAACAACTCTCAGACCCAGTTTGTAAAGTAGCAACCAGGGCGTTCGTTTCTTTGCGCTACCGCCTTCAAGTATCGGTAAATCTGGATGCCTAGTTGCACATCCAACCGATGGAATCCGCAAAGCCGTAGTTGCAGGCAGCCGTATCGCAGTAGAAAAGGCCATATTATTCCAAAAGTAACGGATGGTTGCAAACGCGAAAGATCCTTGGCAGTGATTTGGTTTTTGGCCAAAAATCGCCAAAAGGCAACTCTGCCTCCAGAATCTGGTGAAAATGGCCTTTTTTTGAAAAAGAAATTGCGAAAATTGAGACAGTATTAAAATTGTTCGGAGAGAGTGTCGCCACAGGGCTGGCTGTGGGCGACAGTTTTAATGGCCAAATCATTAAACTGTTGCCAATTATGTGGCATATTTTGACTTGGGATTCTTGCCACCTCTGCTACACTGCCGATTTGAAAAAACAAGCCTGGGACTGACTCCTTTGAGGTCGAACAGTTCAATTGACATGCAGGTGCACTAGTCTCTAGATGAGACTTCATGAACCTCATTAGACAATAACTTCAGATCTAACGAATGCTGCTATTTTTTGAATGGCCCTTTCTGCTACGGCAACTTATCTCCCAATTATCTGTTGACATGATTAGTCTATTAATTAATATAGTATAGTGTGACTCATATTTATTGGATCATAGTTGCGCTCACAACTTCTTTTGTTTTTCTTTAAAGAGGAGCCATCTTGATTGGCCCATCAGCAAATGTTTTTGGAACATTGGGCATGCCCCCAATAGAAGCATCTCTCTGGACCCCAGTTGCAAAATAGAAACAAATCTCCACCCTCCGTTTATCCCTTTTTAGCTTAACTACAGGGCTGTTGAACTTTGGGCAAACCCTATGGGATAAAACCCAGGTGCTACTGGGAACATCTTGGGAACGAAATTGGGAACTTGATGGGAACATGCTGAGAACACATTGGGAACAAGGGAAAAACACACAAAAAATTCCCCCCCCCCAACCCCGAAAAGGGAAAAACAGGGTCCATTATGGGTGCGTATTGAGCCTTGCCATTGATTGCACAGAATTTCTATTTCCAAAACTGTTTGTCACCATTTTTTGGCCTGGACTAATGGCAGGGGCAGAAATTTGGGGTCATAGTTATGAGTCTAATCTTGTTCACCTTTATATGCAACAACTTCTCAGTGCTGGAAATGGTCTTATAAACAATTGTATTATATTTGCTAAAAGTACAAAAGTTCCAATACCTTTAGTACCATGAAGTTTTTGATGTGTTCCCACCAGGTTCTGAATGCATCCTTAACATTCCACCAAAGTTCTCAATGTGTTCCCAAGGACAGTCCCTGTAGCAACACACCATGTCCCATAACCTTTGCCCAAAGTTTTACTTTCATAACCTTATGTAGGGCCAAAAGGAGAGAACCAAACTATAATTTTATTCTGGGGGTGCAATCTTTTATTTAGTATTTTGAAGGGGTGTGTGCAAAGTTTCAAATTTAGAAACTACGCTCACAGAGCATCTCCACCCGCAAAACAGTAAAGAACTCCTTTATTTTATAATAGAATACCGTTTAATGATCACTGTCCACACCCATAAATGTCATAAAAGTCCCTTTAAACACTCAAAGAATGTCTCTTCACATCTGGACGAGAGTAAAAGTCACTGTCCAAATGCATACTAAAAAAAAGTTTTTGAAGGGATTAAAATGACTACTGCAAAATGGGCCATTAAAACCGAAGAAGCAGCAGGATTTGCTCTATCCTGCTGCAAGATTTAATGAAAAGGGGTGTTCGCCTGTCTGGGGGTGGAGATGCTCTTGCAACAAAATGCTGTAAGATTACACCTGAGATCACTTATTATTGGAAAAATGACTCAGGCCCGCCTTCCACTAGGAGTCAGGGCTGAAAAACTTGGGGCCGACTTTTATCAGTTTTGGGTTGTTGTTTGGCCCCAAGGGTTGGACATCGACTTCCCAAATTTGATGGTATCCTTTTTTCATCCTGGGCACCAATACAAGGCCATGAAGTTTAGCATTTATTAGTAACTTGGGGCAGATTGAAAAGATTTTTCCTATTTCAGCCTTGACCCATAGTGCAAAGCCCTTGGGGCTGATTTCAACTTTTGCACGGATAGGAATCCTTGATTTGAGTCTAACATTGGCCTTGAGTCCTACTGTAAAGTGGGCATTAGGTGAGGTTGTTTTCTGATTCAGGAATGATTTGATCAACTTTGACCCCGGATCAAGAACCTCTCCTCTGGAATAAGTGATCTCGAGAGAGATGATGATTCACAATTGGAGACTGGCCATTGTTAAGATTTGTTTGATGATGCCATTACAGCACGTCTAATGAAACCATAATTCAATCCCAGAAAAGCTCGTGTGAATAGGTCATTGAGCAAACATTCAGCTCTCTCATAGAATGTGCATTCACTCTCTCATCACATTATGTATATAGTTAATTGTAGACTACTCTGTTACATAATCCACTTAAACCACCTAATCAAAATCCCATTATAAGTAGATTTGACAATGTATCTTAGTGTGAAAGTGGATTATGATCTTCTGTTTCACATTGTGTCAATGTGTCTTGCTTTTCAGGCAATGAAATAATTCTATCAAATTTATCTTTAAGAAAGGATATTAAATTACAGTCAAACAAATGTAATTGGCATATTGAACTCACATTCTTATTCCAAGTTCTTTAGTTGTGTTGATTTAGTTCATTTGAATGAAATCCCTATAATCTAGTTTCACACTTAGGAAAAAATTTCAAATATTTGTTCAAATAAGAATTCTAAGTATGGTTGTTTTTAGCGAGGTTTGGGAAGGCCATTGATTCAATGATATTGTCTAGATAATTATCTTGATAATCATATCAACAAAAATAAAGGTAATCTCATTGACAATCTCCTTTTTTCATCATTGAATGTGGGAGCAAATTAGTGTTGTAGTTGTGCAAAATCTTTCAAACCATATGTGGGATCAATTGTTGTGGCAATGAAACAACTATTATAGCACGACTTAGAACCCTTTTCATTTTAAATTTGAATGTATAAGGGTTCAAAAAATATTGTTCATCTTTAGATGTTGTATTTTAAAAAATTAGATTACTATTTGTTGGATAAAATGACATTTTTTACCTACTAGTAGTTTGGAAAATTACAAGGATAATCTTTGCATAAAACAAGAAAAATTTACAATTAAAAATCAAATTAAATTAGTTGAACTCAATATCCACTAGGATGGTAGATTTGCCATTCAAACCTCAAATTGGATCTGAACGAGGCCATGCATTTACACATGCTTACATCATAACACAGTAAATCATTTACTTCCACCACTTTCATTCCTTACCAATATCTAAATTAATATGTGCCAAATCTTTCAATTAAAAATGATGCCATGGCTCGTATATTTTATAGTTCAATTATATTATCATGTGAAATATTTACTATTTAATTTTATCTAGATTCCCAAAAATCTGGTTCATCATTTCAAAAGGAATCTTCATCTAATTAATTTCTTGCTTACTTGACACTTTTTCGAAATATAAGCATTGTGATATTTTTGATTCTCTATGATGTCTTGAAACGATAATACCTTCTTGAGTTCAGGAAAATTTTGTTTTTTTTTTTCTTTCATCAATATTGGGAAATTCTATATATGCAATGGAATGATAAAAACATATTTAAATCTGATTTTCTTTTCAATACATTTCCAAAGTTTGAATGTGTACCTGTTATATTATATCCAACATTCAATTTAAACAAGGTTATTGAGTTAATTGCTATTTGATTCATGTAGCTAGCCTATATCACTGCAAAAGAGTTCAGAAAAAAACTTCATGCATAAAATGTCTTCTTGATTTTTCATCAAAATCTTGAGGAAGCCACATCTCTTAGTTTGTTAAAGTTGTTTTCCACAATTTTTTACTATCATCACAATTAATGAATAGTTCATTACCTGTCCCTCTCAAAATGATTTTTGGTTCCTCAAATGAAACAACTTAGAATTTCAATTGCTAGATATCAGGTTATTGAAATTTTCTCTTAGATCTCAACTTTGTCTTGATTCATGTGAACTCCTAGTTTTGACTAAATTACACATTTAATGCCAAGTTCCGATATCTTTGTACAAAAAATTCATGATCTTTGTTTTCATTTCATAATAATTTCTATCTAGAACATAATTTGAATGTTAAAAAGACATTTCAAAAAATGATAATTAAGTTTTAGCCAAACTAAAAAAACTTTTCTGCATTTGTCTTTTGGAGGGGCAAGGGGCTATAATATGGTTATTGGTTAAAATTTATAATTATTCCATTGTTTCTAAAATGGCATCATGCATATTTTCAAAATCAAAATATGCATTTAATATGTATTAAAGGTTAATGAATACCTTATATTTTGAATTTATTGAATCATGTATTAATAATTAGGAAATTTTTTTATTCAATGCCTTTGATTTTGATTTTTGTTGAAGAGAGGGTGGGGGGGGGGGGGGGGGAAAAAGACAATACACAGAAAATAGGGGGGTGCTCACAGAAAAAAATTGAATTGGGGGGTGGGTCCTCCCCACTAC
>Ga0116231_10008600_pt1 | contig 17822 bp, 24 predicted proteins | sample S1TSphgellanicum_2_FD_89695 | JGI IMG/M metagenome (GOLD analysis project Ga0116231, IMG submission 89695) | Host-associated microbial communities from peat moss isolated from Minnesota, USA - S1T2_Fd - Sphagnum magellanicum MG | ecosystem: Host-associated > Plants > Peat moss > Unclassified...
AAAAAAAAAAAAAAAAAAAAGCCCAACCCAACTCTTTCAGTTGTTGAGAAAGAGACAGGATGAGTGTACCTAAGTCCAAAAACCCCAAAATAAAAAAATAATAATAAAAATAAAAATTTACAACACTAATATATATTATTCTCCACCGCGCCGCGTTGTATTCCACTCTTTCTCCGCCCCGTCGGAGTAAACAGACCATGACAGGATGGATGGATGAAATGATGCTTCACAACATCCTTTACTATATTGAAGATGCTTTAGTAAGTGGATTAAAAAATAGATACCTAATTCTTAACGCTATGCTTTTGTGATGCAGTCGAAGTGGCAATCGTCCAGAAAATAATTTAGCCAAATTTGGCTACATCCTACATATGAAAGTAGGAAAAGAAAAAACAGAATCCTTCTATGTTCTTGGCTACCTACTAGAACTTATCATAAAAATCTGGCAAATTTGGGTCTTTTTTTCAATGAAAAATCCTTTGCATAGGTTGAAATCATATTTTTCAGGTCAAAATTTCACCAAAATTTGCCGGTAAAAGAAATGCTGGTGCTGGGTTACAAAATTCACCGAAATGAACCAGCACTCACCAACGCACCACTATGGATGGATGGTGGGTGAATAGGACACTTTTCTTTCATTGGGTTCTTGTCCCCCAGCTAACCCTCTCATAGCCGAGTGTTCCAAAACTGTGCTCTAAAGTTAGGCTTCATCCAACTTGATGGCCTCAAAATGGGAAAGTGGGGATGATGTTTTTGTGAGTGCTGGGTCATACCAACCTATAGTACCCATAGATCTCAAATGTGAAACATTTTCCAGGTTTTGCAAACTTGATTGCCACTAGTAGGACTTCTATGTTTCAGCATGCACATATTTGGGTTCCATGTTTATGAGGGGGGTAATGAGCCATGTGGTAGAAGATGGCATGTGTATTCAATGTTCATTAACTCATATATATTCACTAGGATATATACTAATCATCACAATTAAGGTCATCATCTATGACCATGTTCTAATGTATTGGCTACAGATTAGTATTTTCCTTTAGGGTCATGAATTGTTCATTGTCATCAGTGGGTTTCTTCTTCTTCTTCTTTTTTGATTCTTTTTCTCTTTCCAATTTTGTGATGTAGCTGAAGTGGTAATCGTCTGGTAATCGTCTGAAAGAAAATTTAGCCAAATTTGGCTACAAGAAAAATATGAAATTACAAAGACATTTGAGCATCCTTCTATATTGTTGGCTACTTACTATAACCTATGATAGAAAACATCACAAAAAAAACCTCATCAAAAAAAATCATTGATTTTTCTCTGCCCACCCAGGTGCAATGTTTTAGTAATGAAAATTAAACTTGTTGAAAAGAACTAATAAAATTCAAAGGAAAATTCATTGACAAAAAAAAGACCTATGATGTGTGTGACCTTGTGTCTCCAATGTTCACTTTTTGGTTTAGGGTTGTTGGAAATTGCCAATGAAGGAACAAAGATGAGAAAAACACACATTTACTACAAGCTCTCCATCTAGCCTTAGAATCACATAATTTTTTACAAATTTTATAATTCAACACTAAGCTTTAGCCTATTTTTAAATAGGAGGTGAACATCATATGCAATGAGATTGATTAATTTTAACTAATGTATCTCATAGTTCCAAAAGTCAAGTGCATGAAACATAAATATCAAGTAAAAATAATTTGATATCATGTTGATACCCCCAACACCTCCACTCAATGAACTATCAAATTATGCATTTGACCACACCAATTCAACATTAAAAATGTTCATGCTTGTGAATAAGAAGTGTGCTGGTCATTATAAAGGGCATTAATTTATAAATGCAATACACAACCTTAATGAATCCATCTTCAATTTTGTCTTGCATTAAATGATGGTGAAACTTGTTGAGTTTCATGCAAGCATCAAAGGGTGCGTTCTTCAATAAAGATATATACCTTTGGTTATCATCATCATCATATATATATATAACAATGTGTTTCATTTGTGACTAGCAAATAGTCCCAAAAAATGATGAAAGTCACATTGTTTACCTTGTTGCTTCAGAAACTACCATATACGTAATTTCTATTAACAACATAATAATACATGTCTATTTTTTATTTGATAATTTTGTCACCCAATAAAAAAACATAACCCAATTGGTGGTCATCAATTTACTAGTTCAATTTGCATTAAAATAAGCATGCACATTTGTGCACTCTTATAAACTTGTCATAACTCCCATTAGAATGATGGCTTTTGTAAGCATTCCTTTCTTAATGCACCTAGCAAATAATGTTTTTACCAATTCTTTGATTATGGTACACATTCCTTTTAAAACACACATGGCCTAATTGTTCCTTTTGGAACCAAGTGGTTATACTAGATGCCTCATTCAAAATGCATTTGGCTCTAGCTATGGTGTGAAACTTCAAAGTCCTAATCCATAGTATGCAATGGGACTAAAGACTATAAGCATATAATAGAATAAGCAACAAAAGGAACATACTCTTGAAAGTTTAGAAACTTGAAATAGTGTAAATTAATGATCCTAAAACTTGAAGGTGCTGAAAACAAAAATAAAAGGGCCAAATATACTACTTAGGGACGACAATCAAGCAAATTAAATAAATGAACAAGTAGATGAGAACTATTGTCAGGTAAAAAAAATCAACCCAAAAAATAAAATTGGGGTGCATTTGGGAGGTGTAAGTATGATAAATTGTACATACTTTTTACCTTGTCAAGGGTGGATGAAAACAAGCATAAAATAGCAATAAAACCCATTAAAATTTTGGTTTACATTGAATATTTTTATTAAAATATATATGAACATAGTTATTCATTATTGTGCATTGATTTTCAACTTTCAAATTGTTTCAATTAATTTTTTTTTCTACTTGTTTGAAATGCAATTAAGTTCAAACTCTATTTTATGCAATGAAGGGCTCTTGTAAAATATATGATAAATAGGTTTTAATAGATAGATTTTTAATTTTCTATTATGGCTACACTTCAAAATTATAATGATATTTATATCACCAAAAGTAGTATAACAACTAAGTTTTAAAAGTACAGCAAAAGTATCCCCATTTACAAATTTACCACCTAGAAAATGGGGATACTTTTGGTCTACTTTTTAAATTCATTTAGTCCTAATTTTTTTGAAAGTGAATTTTTATAGTAATAATAGAGGTGTTAGATGGTTTACAATTATATATCCACCCATTTTTATGCTACTTTTTTGTTTTATATGCATGATATAAGGTAAATCTAGAAACATTCATGTTTTTTGTATATTTTACCATGTTTCTACCTAGGTATCTAACTAATGTGCTTAGCAACAAAGTAGGAAATTAATTTGTTGCATATGCAATTGTTACAAATCTACTCGAAATGTTAACTAGATGACAATGAAAACCTATTTTATTACCAGATTTTGTTACTTGTTTAAATGTGGTTATCACTTAAGTACTTTGACTAGTTCCTATTTACACTCTCACTTGGTTCAAGCTTAAGAATTGCATGCACTTCAAATGCTTTAGTGCAAGACTAGTTTCGTTAAAGCATCAACTCCCATGTTGGATGTAGGGCAATATTAAAAAAACACTTCCTTTGTTGTCATTTTCTTTCTAACACAATGGTGTTGTATGTCAATGTGCTTGGTTTTTTAAAGTGGTGGATTAGGTTTCTTATTAGCACAAAACTTCCTTGGCTATTATTCAAAATAATTATGGCATACTTTTGTGGGAAACCTAATTCTTGCAACAACGTTGGTAGAAGTGGCTACCATGTATTCTATCTATGTTGATGAAAACACCACATTTGGTTATTTTTAACTTGCCCAACTCATGGCTCCATTTGCTAACAAAAAGGGAACCCAATTTACATGGACCCCCTAAAATCCAAGTCTTTGCCCTAGTCTAAGTTTGAATATTCTTCTAATCCATCTCCTAACTATTGTGGCCACATATTTTTTGTGTTTTGCAAATAACTAAGAATTTTCATAGCAACTACCTAATGTTCTATGGAAGGGTCAAACATAAATTGACTAACTATGTTTATTACATTATAAAGATATGGTATAGTTGCAGCCATTGCATACATTAGACCGTGTACTAATTCCTTGTATAGTATGTCTTTCATTTCAACAATCTCTTTTGAGGTCTTTGGTGTGATCGATTTCTACAACTTACAATTGACCTCTAGAGGTGTAGACACATGTAGACACTATGTGTTTATAGTTTTCCACATTAAAATGCTTCAAGATTTTTTTAACATACTTAGGTTGTCCAAACCTAATCACTTTATGCTACCAATCTTTCAATACTTAGATTCCAAAAAAAATGGTTAGTTTCCTAAATTTTTCATCTCAAATTCATGTGAAGGATTTGTTCACTATTTCAATGGTTTTGAAATCTTTGCTAAAAAGGAGCAATCATCTACATACAATGTTAGAAACACATTTGACAATTCTTGGTTCTCCAAACAATAGATACTAAGCTCAACTTGACACCTTTTGAAACCAAAACTCAAGAAGAAAAAATCTATTATGTCATTCCAAACTCTTTGAATTTGCTTCAAGCCATATATGATTTTCTTAAGTCTACAAACAAGCCCTTTAAGTTCATTGCCTTCATAACCTTCCGATTACATCATGTAAATATCCTCTTCCAATTTTATGTTTAAAAACACATTTTTAACGTTCATCCGATGTATCTCAAGGTCAAATGTGGTTGCTAATGCTAACAACACCCTAAAAGAAAAGAACTTTACAATAGGGGCAAAGGTTTCATAAAAATCCAAACCTTTGGTTTGAGATAAACCTTGTGCAATTAGTCTTACATAATATTTGTCAACTTTTCCATTTGTTTTCCTTTTTATACAGAAAACCCACTTGCTTTTTATTGCTTTTCTTCCTTTTGGTAGTTTAGTGAGATCCTAGGTCTTGTTTTTCATAAATGCATGATATTCTTCATTTGCAACTTCTTTCCACCTCTTCATGTTTCCTCTTTTGAAAGCTTCTTGTCATGTCAATGGTTCATCCATGGCAACAACACATGCATAATCAAGTAGTCCCAATCTAGAACCCCTATTATTTTAAGTGATTTTTTTGTTGGTACTTTGGGAGTAGCACCAACCTTCTTGGGTGATACCACAAAGATTGGTAGGTTCACAAAAAATTGACTAGACGGGCAATTACTTTTTTTTGTTCATTTTTGGAAATGTAATATTTTCAAAATCAACATTTCATTCAAAATCAAATTCATATTCTTTGTTGGAAATCACTTGTTCAAATTTCCTTTCCAACAAATTTTCTCCATGTGAAATGAATTATTCTTCTTCATTGAAAACCACATTGTGATTAATGATGGGCTTTAATGTTTCCAAATCTATCAATTTGTATGCCTTTGCATCATTTTGGTTGTACTCGACAAAATGCATTTTGTGCTCTTTGGATTTGACTTTGTTTTTGTTTGACTTTGTTTGTGAGTATAAGCATCACAACCAAAGACTCACAAGTGGTTATTGAATTTCGAAAAACATTTAATTTTTTTCCTTAAGGTGTAAATGAATGATTTTCAAGAGAAATCATTTGTAAAAAATACAAAATATCTTGCTTTGCTAAGAGATGGTGTTTTGGACAGTCCCTAAACATTAGTGTGGACAAGCCTGAATAATTTATCTATGCACAATGTTCTTGTTGATTGATTGATTTCTCGATTGTTTTCTTGAACTATCATTAGAGTGCAATGAAGGTTTTAATGTGTGTTGCTTGTGTAGATCTGAGTTCCACTACAATGGGCAGGATCCAAGAGGATCAAAGTTCAATCCCTCCGCAAGCCTTCAATTTTTGAGCACAGGAAGTTGATTACAAATTCTTGTTGTTGTTGAAATGCTGTCCAATACACATACAGGAATGTTGAAAATTTTATGGGTGAAAATCCAATGTAACTAATCTACCGTACTTCACAATTTTTTTGTATCACAATTATATGTTATCATGATTTTTTCTTGGATGCCATAATCCTTTTTACATTTGCTGCAAGTTTACAATTGCACATAGCAAAAGTTCAGACTAGTTGCCAACATTGCCTCCAAGTGCCAACACATATAACCAACTAGGGTACTTTGGGCCAATGAAAGGAAAAACCCCGGTACACACCCAAACCATCTTCCCCAATAATATAACTATTGAGTTTCATAATTTGCCTGACAAGAATATTCTTATTGGGTACAGCCAACAATCCCCTCCCTCTATTCTGTAGCCAACACTATTCCAATATACTTAAAGAGGATTTATTTTTGTCATACAACTAGTTTTGAACTGCATCAATTAGCTTTTTTCCCACATGGTGTTCCAAAAGTGTGGTTAGCAAGTCATTTATTTTATTTTTATTATTATTATTAAATTTTAGTTCTCTCTTTTCCTCCCACAACAAAATATATAGAAAGTATTTTGTTGAAGTATGTAAAATGGCCATGGAACCCTGGCCCACATACTACACGGCAAACCATTCCCATGGCAAATCTGGGAAGATGTCCCAACATCACAACAAGCCTACAAGTATTTGGTACAAATTGTTCTTCAAATTTGTGTTCTGATCCAATTGAACTGAAATCCCTTCCACCAAAACTGATCATAAAATGTGGGAATATTCAAAATTTGCAAGATCATGGTTTTTGGGTCTTGTCAAACAACTTAAAGGATAAGTATTACTTGTTTGTTCTCCTTTCTTGACAAAATATTTGAATTTTTATATCACAACAAATGATATTTAATCCTTGAGAGCTATGGCACTTGGTCACCTTGTTGGAGAGCATAATATCCAGTGCATATTTACAGGTTTCACCATGGAACCCTGAATGATTAATCCTGTCCTTCCCCCCATCTTTCTTGAAGTTTGAAGACTCAGAAGTTTGAAGTTTGAACGTGATATGAGACATTCTGTCTCCTTTTCAAATCCAACAAGCTAGAGAGAAAAGAGACCATCAGGTTAGTCAACATTCATGAGACACACCTATATGCAGTTCGTTTGAAAGTTAAATAATTTGAGAATGATACACTCCTAGATTGTGCACCAAATGTCAACCAAAATTTCAAACAGGTAGTAATGAGAAATTGTAAACAGATACTTTCTTGCATTCCACTGAACTATTTCCCAACCAATAAATTGGGGCAATTCTTAATGCCACCAGAGATAAATCTATATGCACAGAATACTCAAATCAAAAATTTGAACAACTTTGATCAAGTAACCATCAATTTGTAGTCTCAGTCATGCATGTAAAATGGGACACCTCTATGACACATTCTCAGAAACTACAGAGAACTAGACAAACTGGTACCATTTCTGGTGTGCAGCCAACAGATGTGGTAAAGGGGGATACTCTACAGAACATTCTTGACTTGTAGAAGTCCAGGCCTTTCCTCATTAGCTGCAGCAATGTCGTCAGCTGATGCAACAGCCACAATCACACCTTTCTCCTTTACAGTCTCCAAAACATCAGCAAATGCATGAAAATCCTTCACACTGCACCACCCACAATCCCACATTGCAAGTTTCAGACTTTGAGTTGCTGTGCATAGGTGGTAGTCCTCCAGACTGAAAGCATCACAATTGCCTGCTAGTCTAAGACTGAGGTAAGTCACAAATCAGTGTATCCAACCTAGTTGAGAGAATTTGATCACGTCTGCGTTGCCTCTCCTCATCAGTTATACCCATGATATACCGCATCATGCTGTATTCAAACATCAACACCACGATATCACCTTTCATGCTCTCTCACACACAAGACATGCAAATATAAGGAGAACAAGTACTTCAGGACATGCTTGCCATTGTCATAAGGAGATGATCCATGGTCAACTTTCAAGAGTCAAAAAAATTAAAATTTCACTTTTAACTATGGGCCACCAAACATCAAGACAAAAAGGAACAGGAGCAGCACTACAATATCTTGTGCATAGTAGGATTTTATGTGTACAAGTTGGGTTAAGTTCTAGGATGAGACCAAATTTTCAGTGCAAAACTACATATGATCAATAACATGGAATGAAAAAACACACCTGGTATAACCCTTTGCATCTGGTAACTGATATGCATCAACATCACCAATAGTACCGATGATTGCTTTTGTGAGTGCATCATCATCCAGTTGTAGATCCCGCAGGAACTGTACTGTACCATCATAGTTGTCTAGAGTTTTTACCAGATTTGGATCTCTGTAGGAGAGGTAAGAGAACACCCCTGCACATTTCAAGTGCACAAATTAGCAAGAAACAAATCCTTGTACTTAAGGATGGATGAAGTCCATGTAATTTCTCACATCTTGACTTTCACATACTTCATACTCCTGAAAAATAGCATATCCAAAGCATGAGATGAACCTGAATGGCTGTCAAAGTTACAAAAGCCTCCATAAGCACCGCCACTGACACGAACCCGATCCCACAGCCATGTGTTCCCAATGAATTTGGAGATAACATAAGCACTCCCATTCAGCTCATAACCTGCATCATACAGACTGGCTGCCTTGCCAACATAATTCACCTGTCACCAACAAAAATGCCAATAATTAAGAAGGCACAATCTGCCTCTGAGTATCAAAACCAAACAATGAAAGATAGATCTGAGATTCTCAACATCCAAAGTGTACTATATTTCCAGTAAACATGGCCAAAAAGAGTGCACCTGAGTAGGTATGACAAGACCCTCATTCACCAATGGTAAGCGCTGATCCCAAGAGGCAAGACCATGACTCTGCTCAGGCAATGTATCAAGCAAGGTTGCCACATGAGACTCAGCATGGGTCAGTGTGCGTTCATCTGATGTCAGATTCACTATCACATCCTTCCGTGCAAGCAAAGCAGACCGAATGGCTTCCAGAGACTCTGCAACAGTTGGCCAATCCTCATCCACTGTCTTTTCCAAGTTGCGCAAGTACTCCAAGTAACTGCAAGATACCATAGATCAATCAGAATAGAATTCAGGGATAAGGACATTTCACTCCTCCATTGGTCATCTCTAGAGTAACCACCAGTATAATTGACAATAACATGAAACAGACTCAGCAAAAGAAAATGGCTTGATTTTGCTTGTGTTATACTCAAATATTCAGCTACCTACCTGTCAGATGCAAAATAACCAATATTTACATGTACCCTGTACAGACTGGAATAAACTAGATGAAAGTGAGATTGACAAAGTACCTTAGACCTCCCATCTGCTCACTAACCCACCCAGCCACATTCAGCATACCATCCATGCGTGCTGCAGCAACACCATGCCCACCTCCAGTTATCCGACTCTGCACCCACCCCAATATATTTGCATCAATGCTCATTCTTGCAAATACCTCCTTTGAGTGGAAGTAGACTTATGTGAAGTTTTCCCTCTAAGCATGATGCTGCCTTAAGGGAATGGATACTTTCTAACCACCACAACACAGCAAAACAGTTGCCAGCACTTCCCTCAACTTTTACCCCACAGTTACCCATATCTCTTTTTGGTGACTATTTTAACCAGAGACCGCTAATAAAGCTTTGTGAGTGACATCTAGCATGGCCTAGCAGTGAATTGAACCCTACACCACTTCCAACATGGTCATGAGTCCCAACCACATTGGACTATTGTGTTGATGCTCTCTTTTGAGCAGGACTACAGCTCAGTGAAAAGGGTCACAGTTTCCAACCTTTGTGAAACATCACACCTTGTTCAAAGGTCCTACCCACAAAGTCATTTGATGCTATTGAATTTGGTATAGGAAAGGTTGGTACTCAGAGTGAAACTGTTTGATTGTCCAACAGGGTTATTACCAGCCCGGTTGCAATGTAACGAATGTATCATGAGATGCTACTTGTTTGACTTTGCAATGGGACTGAAGGTTGGTGAACTGCTACGATATCTTCCTGAGATGTGCATGGTTATGAAAGTGTCAGACTTATAATGGCAAAATACATGACACAAACACAACACATTGCTTACCTCCATACGTGATTTGCTTTGGGCTACAAATTGCTTAAAGCGTTGTTGGTCATTGAATTGAACATCCTGCAGTACAGTTCGCATCTGTGCACACACCACATTTACTCAAATTTCAAAGATTCATAACAATCAAAAGGTTACAGGAGTCCTAATTACAATGAAGCCCAGACCGACGCACTGAAGATATGCAATGACCAAGAGTACCATGCAACATCATGTTGCCGCACAAACACGTCAACATAGCTGCATTCTGATACATGATTTTTAGGGGACAAAAAGACTCACCAGCCCAAAGAGATCTGAACTCTGAGAAGCCATTGCTTTTCCCTTAATTATGATATGACTGGATGGTTCAGCCTTCCCCCTGAGAGCTGATGTGGATGGGTAGACAGAGATGCCCCCAGTCTTACGACCAATGAGCTGGCTCAGCTGCACAAAGTCCATGTCCTTGGTCCCCATCTCCAAAAGTGATTGGCTACATTGACAAGTCATGATTCTGTGTTTAGAAGAATGATTTCACTCTGGAGCCTAACACATTCCCCTCAATGTCAAAAACACACATGGAGGCCGGATGTGAACATGTATAAAGCTACAGTCCTTTAAATAGATATCTGTGAAGTTGTCAGGCAATTACCAGAAGAGGGGAACTAGGGGAAGCAGTTCAGCCTTCACTGTGCGGAGGTTGAATGCAACCTCAGCATACAACACATCATTTGTGAAAAGGTCATGCCGAAGCACTGTAGTTCCCTTCAACTCCCCAACCTGCATGCCCAACCAACCTTGATTAGGATCAGAAACCCTAATGCCCAGATTCACACCTCACCATTAAGCAAACTCAAGAACTCAACATTCTGATCCTCACACATCAATATGTCCAATGACCTGCTGATTCTCATACTTCTCCGGTAGGCATGTAGGTCCAAATTAAACCTCACCCATGAAATGAGAGAGAAAAGAGAAACCATACAGCAATAGGAATAATAGCAGCCACTTTGGGGATGTCAGACAACGAGAGGCTGGGAACAGCTTTGAGAGCTTCTGGAGGGTCTGGAGTTTCTTGCTTCAACCGCAGCTCCTCTGTGGCACGTGCCAGCTCAGCTAAATCTGCTTCAGTCATGCTGGCCTTTACTTTTGCAAGCCTGTCCTGCTCCTCTGCTTCATCCGCTTTGCCTTTCTCTGAATCAGGCTGCAAAGTCCCCTCATGTATAGGAACTCAGCTACTATATCAATCTTTCTTCTCTCTTTGTGCAAGAATATTGACCCAAAATACAACGTTGCTCAAATAAGCCCTTACATATGCTCTCCGAGTCAAAGATACTCAATTGTTAAAGCAAGGGAAGAGCACCAACCTGGAGCTCAATAGTCACACGATGTGGATTGTCCAGAATGTACTTCTGAATAAGGGGAGACAAAACTGCCTTCACACCCTCTGCTGAGAGCCTTTGCTTAAACTGCTCCAAGGGCTTGGCAAAGTGAAGAGGTTCGAATGGATCACCACCATAAAGCCACTTTGCCTGTAACCAGGATCCAATGTTCATATGTTTATTGTTGCTAATCACTGAAGTGGTCACTACTCAGTGGACTCACTAATCCTGGGGAAAAAAAATCCACACAACAAATAACTGTTTCAGAAAAGAAGACTTCAAGACACCATCTTGTCCTTTCAAATTCAGATTCTCCACTAACCATAGAGCGCAGCATAAGCGAAAGACCTCGGGGAAATGACCCTGTGTTGTTCTCTCGCAAAGAAAACTCAATTGTGTTCATGGAAGCCTCTACTGCTTCAGAAGAGAAGCCATCTTCAATCAGCTGCTTCAAAGTACTAAACACCAGATCCTCAACGCGGGACACGTCATCTGCTGCCACACCTTTCAGTCCAATACTGAACTGAGGCTGGCGGAGCTCATCCTCAATACCACCTCCCACAATGGCTTCACCAAGTCCACTTTCCAGCAGAACTTTTGTCAATGGTGAACCTGGGGTGCCCAGCATGAGGTGATCAAGGAACCCAAGTGCTAGTTCAGTCTCAGGATCTAGGGGTGTGTCTGACAAGACCCAATTGAGGCAAACCATGTGCTTCTTTTTCAAATCCCCTCCATCCCCAACTGCATACTTCTCAACCACCCTTTTCGGCTCAGAAAACAACTTCTGAATTGTCACCTCTGATTCCTTTGCTGCAGCATTGGCCTCAAATTCAGCAAGATATGCTGCAGGCATTCAGAATCACAACATCAGAAGATATGATCAAAAAATTGAAAGCTAACAAGTAAGAGATTTTCCGAGGATGATGTGGTTACTTCACAGGCACAGATTCTAGAGTTGTGCAAGGACAAAGGCACATTGAATCTGTCTTACAGAACAGCACAGATCCACAAAGGTCACACAATCCAAGCTCAGAGAGCTCATTGACAACCAACTCAGAAGAAAAGCTTTCGATAAAATCAATTGTGAACCTTGCAACACCTCAAAGAGATTTACCGCTTATTATATGCAGACGTTCATCTGGATCATCATCACCATAAAACCACACACGTGCATTGCTTGGGTGATAAAATTTGGCATGGAATTCCTGTTATAAACACACCAAAAGCTGAGGACCCAAAGTAAGATTTATTTTTAGACCTCAACAGTTCAATTGTTCATGTGGAGAAATTTTACCATGTGTGTCTGCCCAGGGGAAAAAATTCACAATAACATTGAGAGTGTAACAGTTTTGAGCATCCTAGTGATGCTTGGTTGTAGCTTCAAGATTGTCAGTCTAAAACAAAGAAACAGGAAGAGACCTGGAATTGTTGAAAGGTGAGATTTGGAATAACAGTAGGATCACCCCCACTGTCAACACCATATGTATTGTCTGGAAACGAAGCCTGCACTTCCCCAATTACTTCATTAGATGCCACAACTTTTTCACCAACTGCTTGATTAACATGGAGAAAATCAGGAGCCTGTTTCAGGAGAGTAGCCTTTGGCACAGACACAGGGTAACATGAATCATGAAGTAAATATTCCACTAACTGCAGTAAGATAGGTCATAAAGACTTGAGAGCAATCCATTGCCAGCTAGTTACAAACCTGCTGGGAGACACGGCCCAAGACATTGTCAGGTTGTGAGTAGACACCCTTCATCTCATTAAATACTACGCCTGAAATACCAAAAGACAAATGCATGTTATAAGACACTTGACGCAAGCACCTTTAACAACATAAAACAAAAAAGCAATACCCCTCAGCACATACAGAAAAAGCATAATTTTAACTTTGTAGAAGTGCAACCCTTCAGATAATTTTCACTTCAGCTCAGAGACCAATGTCCTCAGATGAATTTCCTGGCCACAAATGCAACCCATACAATAAGTGGAAAATATGTATGCCTCAGATATCACAATTCATAGTGGACATAGCAAGACTTACCCTTATAGGTAATGTCCCCAGATGGATCATTCAACTCATAGTGCCAACCTTCCTGTTGAAAGGTTTGCACCTCATTCACACAGCGAGGATGGAACACAGCATCTAGATACACATCCACCAGATTGTAGAAATCCTACTCATCCCAAAAGACCCACTTTCTATCAGTACTGTGAAAAAGTCTCCAAGTTAGACTTGCAGGAAACAGAGCACAAGAGCAATTTGTTACAAATGTAATAAAGAAGACCATAATGGCAGCTGAGTTTCCAGTTCCTGCCACTGTCAAGCCAGAAAACTCAATATCTAAGTTGAAACTCTTAAGACACTGATATGGCTTCTCCAGTGAGGCACAATGGAGCAGAAAAAAGTCATGCATAGATGAAGTGGTACCTTAAGGTTTGTAGAGGCAACAGGATAGCAGGTGCGGTCAGGGTAAGTGAAGGCATTCAGGAAAGTGTGGAGGCTTCCCTTAAGCAGTTCTACAAATGGTTCCTTCAACGGATACTTTCGTGAGCCACACAGCACACTGTGCTCCAATATATGTGGTATCCCTGTGGAGTCTTTACTGCATCCAGACACATCAAGGACCAAATTTCCTTCAGCTTCTAATCCTTGTAACCAGATGAATGAGGTCCACAGAGTGTTGACCTAAACTCGAAGAAGGATTCTGGAAGCAGGACTTGTAAGATTGCTTCAACAACATAAACATCAGGCACAGCAGAGCATGCTATTCACAGCAATAGATGTGCACTGGATATTCAGTATGACAAAGAAAGACTTACGGTGGAGTGCGAAACACAATGCCAAAAACCTTATTCTCATCATCATTGGTAACTGACATAATCTCGGCACCAGTCTTCTTGTGCCTGTATAAGGTCGCAGTGGATTTGTACTCATTGATGAAACGCTCTTCCAACACCTCGAATCCTAGTTCCTTCACGAGTTCTGGATTTGCTCCTGGATTCCAAGTAGCAAGTGGTCACAACAACAAAACATGGTAACAAACAGAAGCTTGACCTAATCCACCGTTCTGATGCAGTCGCAATCACCTCCTCCCTATTCAAATTTTGACGAGCAAAGCACACACTTGCAGCAGCACAACAACAAACTACCCTAATTTATATCAATTTGCACCAGAAGATGGACTAAAGAGTACCAGTTTTTGGAGGAGGAGGTGCGGCAATGACAGCCTGTGTACTAGTGCTACGGGAGAAACTTCTGCGCTCAACCGCGTACGAAGGAGGAGGCAACAGGAGCCATCCAGTAGAAGAAGCATGCAACGACACCATAGAAAGACCAGCAGGACGGCGCAGGCCTCTCCACTGGGCAGTAGCAGCAGCAGTGGACCTTCTTCTTCCTCCCAGAGGCGGCGAAGCCACCAAAAACCTGTGCGGCAACCAATTACCACAAGAAGAAGAAGAAGAAGAAGAAGAAGCACGACGCGCACGAATTGATGACTCCACCAAACGAGGCCGACTTCGTCTACAGACATCGATCAACAAAGCTTTGGACCTGCCTACTGTGGCAACGGTGGTGGCAGGTCCTCGCAACGCCGATGCCATCGCCCTTCTCAATATATACAGCGTGCGTGTGTGTAGGTGCGTGCGTCTCTCTCTCTCTCTCTCTCTCTCTCTCTCTCTTCTGTCTGTGTCTGTGCGTTTGGTATTGTCTTCAGAATCCACAAGAAGGCGAGGAGAAGAAGGAGCAGATGATCCACCAGCGCCGAAGAAGCAGAAGAAGAGCTTCACACTCCAACTCCCATTCCTCCGCCTCCTAATTTTCCTTCACTGTAATTGTCGAAATCCGAAATGAGTGAAATAAGAAGAATCGTGAAACCAGGGTTTTTAGTTTTTTTTGGGGGGGGTATATGGAAATTTGGCGAAATTTTCCCAATTTTTTGGGGTCGAAAAAACTACAATATTTGTTGGGAAAAAACAGTGATTGATGATGATGATGAGATGATGATGATGAAGATGATGATCCATCCGTCCATCCATCACCACATCCAACACCCATCCTCCACTTCCTACTTTCCTTTACTGCAATTGTTGAAAACCAAAATGGCTGAAATCAGAGACATCATGAATCCAGGGGGTTTTTTTTACCCTAAGTTTTAATATCGAAAATTTAACGAAAAATTTCCCCAAAAATAGAATATTTAGTCTTATTTACACAAGAAAATCGAAAAATTCCCAAATTTTTGGTAGAGAAAAGAACAAATTATGTTGGAAAGAAAACACCGATTCATGATGATCATCAATCCATCCATCCATTACCACATGATGGATGATGATGGTGGTGGTCAGAAGCATCATGAATCCTGGAGTTTTTTTTTTTTTAATTTAGCAATATCAAAAATTTAGCAAATATTTCCCCCAGAAATAGAAAAATAGTTGAATTTACACTAGAGAAACAAAGTTTTCCCAATTTTTTGGGTTAACAAGACTACAAAATTTGTTGGAAAAAAAAAGAAAAAAAAAGCACTGATTCATGATGATAATGATCCACCCATCCATGCATCACCACATGATGATGGTGGTGGTGGTGGTGGTGGTGGTGTGGAGGTTGGGGTGGGAACGCCGGTTAACATTGTGACCCGGGTTAACAGACCTCCAGATTGAGAATGTAAGGTTGTGCAAAGTGCACCTGGGATGAAGATGATGTACGTAAGCACCACAGGCAGGCAGGCAGGCAGGCAAGCTTGCGATGCACGACACGCCAAGGCACACTATCTAAATCTAAGTAGCTATATAGACGTGGTTCAGAATCGCTGGATTTCTCTCTGTGTTTTTCAAGAGAAGTTTCCTCATGTAGTTGCATGAGCGCCTTTTTCGGACGCGAAATTTCAAACAGATGCCAAATTTTGGTAAGCATTTTCATGTTTTAACAGGCCATACACGAATACGTACACCATACTACAGAAATTCACGGACCAAACAAGGTTGGAGAGGTCTCTGATGAAAGAAGGTGTAGCAGAGGAGAAATCGTTCAACTAATGCACAGTGCCTGGCTACAAAACATGAACAGTTTTCTGAATGGAGAAAGCTAAGTTGCCCATTTTCTCACCTAGGAGTAAGCAGGCCAATATCATTACATTTAAGCACTCAGAGGAGTGCCGTGGTCTGGGCTGGGTTCGGATGGCTTTGGGGTTCCAAGATGGATTGTAGACCTGCTCTGGGCGCTTACGAAAACCCTTTAGATTTCCCGATTTCATTAACAAACTCCCTACATATGGGCCTCCAAAGCAAGAGGGGATCAGTGGCTTCAAAACAATGCTCACCAAACTTCTCACACCCATGCAATCTAACTCCTGTATCCACATATTCCAATGTTGACACATGTTTCGCATCCATGTTATTCACAAACTATCTCAAACCCAACATCAAGAATTTCTTTTTGAGATAACATTCACCTCTTTTCAATGGGTTAGATTACAAATTGGAAAAATGTAAAAAATTGGATGCTAACAAGGTAAGCTTTTATTCCTTAAACCCTAATTCCCTTAACATTTTGAACATGGCATTACCACATAACCTAAACTCTAAACATGTTTCAATATTACGCCCCATTTCCTCTAGCAAATCTTCTTTTAGTTGTTGTTTGTCCCCCTTCTCACTTTGCTTTTCTTGGTTGATGTTTGTCTTTTTTGTCATCTTGATTTTCCCAATTGCTTTTAGTCCTCCTATTGTTTTATTTCCTAAATAGGTATGCATTCTCCTTTTCCCATTTGTTGATATTGATCTTCCTTGATTTTTTTCCTTCTTGCATTTGCCTATTCTCTTCATCACTTTTTCCCATGAACTATTATTCATTTTTTTAATCGTCTCTTACCATGGGTATTACTTGTTTTCTTTGTCACCTCTTCCCATTTGCATTTGCTTGCCCTATCCATCACCTTTTCTTTTTGAATTTGGTGTTTGTATTCATCATCATCTCTTCCTATTTTCATTTGTTCATCCTTATTTTTGCATCTTCCCACAAGATGTTACTCCTCTTCTTCATCTTTCCTCCTGTGAATTGTTATTTGTCCTTTTCATCCCCTCTTCCCATGAATTGTTATTCATCATCTTCACTATTTTTTTTCATGAATTATTATTTTTCTTTTTCATGGCCTCTTCTTATGAATTATTATTCATTTTTCTTGGCATTTCTTCTCATTCATATTTCCTTGTCATCTTCATTGCCTCTTCCCATAAATTGTCGGTTGTCATCTTTGTCACCTCTTCCCATGAACTATTGTTCATTTTCTTTGTCACCTCTTTTCATTTACATTGTTTGTCCTTCTCATCATCTCTTCCTATTTGTTATTGTTTTTTTTTTTTTTTTTTTCTTTTTTTTATTTTGATGGACTACTTTTTTTTTTTCTTCTTTTTTTTTTTCTTTTTTCTTCTTTTTCATTATTTTATTTTTTTTCTTTTTTTTTCTCTTTT